>Ga0182024_10000066_pt1 | contig 197262 bp, 153 predicted proteins | sample P32metaG_FD_120480 | JGI IMG/M metagenome (GOLD analysis project Ga0182024, IMG submission 120480) | Permafrost microbial communities from Stordalen Mire, Sweden - P3-2 metaG (Illumina Assembly) | ecosystem: Environmental > Terrestrial > Soil > Wetlands > Permafrost | place: Sweden: Stordalen...
GATGCGCGACGGATAGTGCCACAGAAAACAAACCGCCGATGGCCTCCGAGCGATCGGGGGATCAGGCAAGGGTGAAACGGTGGCAGCCGAAAGGCTGCGGACGGGTAAGAGCCCACCGCGCTCGCGGTAACGCGAGCGGCACGGTAAACCCCAGCTGGAGCAAGGCCAAATATGCGGCGAGGGGTGGCCCGCCTCGACCAACACGCCGCGGGTAGGCTGCTAGAGGATGCGGGCGACCGCATCCCGAGAGAAATGACCGTCCGGACCACAGAGGACCGTGGCCCGACAGGACCCGGCTTATAGACCGGCGGCGCGTGGATGGCGGGACAAGTAATCGACCACCGGGTACGGACCAGCAACTTGAGAGAGATCACGAGGTGGGAGTTCCGCGCCGCGCAGGCGATCGTGACGGGATGGGTGGCCGGGTGTGCACGGGCACCCGCTCCGCAGCCCGCGCCCACGCCGGTCGCCGCGCGGGCGCAGCCGGTGGCGACGACTGAGCACGGCGGGTTTCCGCCGCGGTTCGTCGTAGGGCACGCGGTCTACGAGATCACGGCTGTCGGGCTGGTGTCCGATCCCAGTGACTCCGTCACGCATCCCGACACCGTCACCACAAGGACCTCGCTGACCTACGACGCGCGGCCGCTCGGCCCGCAGCTCCAAGTCAACGGCGAGATCATCTCGCGCGTCACCACCGCGTCCGCGACGTCACCGCACATTGACCCCGTGGGGGGCACGCGTACCACGTTCCAAGCGACGGTCGATACGGCGTCGGGCGCGGTGACAGTGTCCGCGGATACGACTTCCCCGCTCGACCGGTGTCAAGGGCACAATCCGAGTGTCGATCAAGCGCGGCAGTTGGCGACGACGCGGCCGCGGTCGTTCGTCCCCGCGGCTACGTGGCACGATGTCGCGACCGATAGCTCGTGCCTCGGCGGTCTCCCGCTCGTCTCCCGCGCCACTCGGGAGTACTCGGTGGCTCCCCAGAACGCGACCGATCCCGTGACCGGCACATCGGCGGTACTCATCGCGCACACCAGTACGACCAGCATGGCGGGCAGCGGTCATCGGGCGGGACACTACATCACGCTGACCGGCAACGGTACCGGCACGACGGAGGAGTATTACGACCGCAAGACGGGGGTCCTGCTCTCCGCTCATACCGCGGCGACATTGGACCTCGACATCACAGTGAGCGGCCGCGTCCAGCGCTTGCATCAGCAGGCGGACTGGCGGGCGCGACTCAAGGCCGGGGATCGGTAGCGCGCCTCACTGCTGCGGGCAAGCGGTCGCGATACTATCGGGCGTGGGCGACTGGACCGGGAGCGGGGGGCGCAGTCCGCTGAACAGATGGACTTCGATGTGCGCAAAGTCGTGCCGCTCGACGGTCGCAAACCGCGAGTGGAAGGCCTCCGCGATCGCCTGCCCGCACGCGGGGGAGTCCGCGTGGCTCAGCACGAGCCAGACACGCGGGGCCCGAGTCCGGAATTCGGCGACCGCCGTCGCGAGCGATTGACCACGGGCGGGCCCCAGCGGTGACGCGTCGCGCATCGCGCCCGATCGGGCACGATAGAGATCGAAGGGGATGTGGACGTACGGCGCGTAAAACAGAATGCGGTCGCCGGGTGCGGCCCGGTCCGCGACATACGCCGTCGCGGCACGCCAATTCTCCTTGCCGAGGTGCGTGTAATACCAGCTGAGGCTCACCGCGTCGAGGGCCAGCACGACGAGCAGCGCCGCGAGCGACCATCGTGGCGGCCAGAGATGCGTGAGCGCGGCGGCCGCCGCGAGTGCGAGCGGAGGGAGACAGATCGTCAGATACCGCTGATCGATCACCGGCGCCAGCGCGAGCGTGGTCGCGACGGCGACGACGACCGGCACGCCGAGCCAGAGCAAGACCACGGCGCAGCGCCAGCGCGTCGGGGTGGCCACTCGCCGCCATGCGACCGCCATCGCGACAGGCCCGACCACGACGAGCGCCGCGACGGCGGCGAGCCCCCACACGGACGTCGGATGGACGACCGGCGAGACGATCCCGAGCAGCGGATTCTGGTGCGCGTTTCCGATCCAGTCGATGTTGTGATGTGGCTGCGCCAGCAGAAAGCGGAGCAACGGCCAGAGGAGCGCCACGAGGGCCACCGTGCAGGCGAGCACGATGCCACGAGAGATGCGGCCCGGGGCGGCGGCCCCGCGAGCGCCAGACGAGTCCGACATGGCGGGGGCGCCAGCTCCGGTGTCGCGATCGTGCACGTGGGCCGAGGGTCGAGCCTCGAACTCGGATTTCACGGGAGGTTCTGCACGGCCTGTCACGTTCGCAACGGGCATTGCGGTCCGGACCGGGAGCCAGAGCGCGACGGCAGCCTGAGCGAGCAGGACGAGCGCGGCATAGAAATGCGCGTACACGGCGAGGGCCGCGGCGGCGACGTACGTGGCCCACGCGATCCAGCTTGCTCGTCCGGGGTGGGCATCCGCGGCTCGCAGGAGCAGCCACCAGGACACCGTAGTCAGACACATGACGAGCGCATAGCTCCGCGCTTCCTGCGACGCCCAGAGATGTCCCGTATCGACGGCGAGCAGCAACGCAGCGGCGAGTCCGGTGGCGCGATCGAAGAGACGAGCGCCTACCGCATAGAGTGCGGGGACCGTGAGCGTTCCGAGCAGGCAGGAGAGGAGCCGGACGCTGGCCTCGCCATCGCCCAGCTGTACCCACGCCCGAAGGAGCAGGTAGTACAGCGCCATGTTGGCTTCCGTCGTCCGGATCGTGCGCACGAACGACCGCCACGGGTCGTCCGCCAGCCGCACGGAGACCGCCTCATCCAGCCAGTAGCTATTGTGACCGAGGTGGTAAAGTCCAAGCGCTGCCGCGAGGAGGCACGAGGCGAACAGCAGCGCCGCTGCTGTTTGGCGATTGGTAATTAGCGATTGACGATTGACGATTGACGGCTTGGCCCGGGTCGATGACATACGCGTCTGAGCGGGCGGACGCTGGACTATCGGCGATGCGTTCAGTCGCCGCTTCCGCCCGCCAATCGCTATTCGGCAACCGCCAATCGCTGCTCTTAGTCCACCAGCCGCAGGGGCATGACCAGGCAGAGGTATTGTGCCGGGTCGCTCCATCCCTCGGGCTCGATGGTCGCGGCGCGTTCGGGGGCCTTGAACGTCATCTTCACGTCCTCGGTCGGCATGTTGCGCAGGATCTCGAGCAGGTACGAGGCATTGAACCCGATATCGAGCGGGTCGCCGCTGTAGCGAATCGCGAGTTCATCCTGGGCCTCGCCCAGATCCGGAGTCTGGACGCTGAATTTCACCATGCCGGTGTTGAGTGACATCCGGATCCGATGTGTCTGGTCGGATGCCACGATTGCCATGCGGCGAAGCGCTCCCGCGAGCGAGGCCTTGTCGATGATCGCCACTCGGTCATTGTCGCGCGGAATCACCTGATCGTATGGCGGATACGGGCCTTCGATCAGGCGTGTGAACACGGACGTGAGTGGTGACCGAAAGCCCAGGTGGTTCTCGCCACGCGCGATCTCGAGGTCTTCCTCGGCAGGAAAGAGGCGCCGAACCTGGTCCAGCGCTTTAGGCGGCACGATGAGATCACTCGAGCCGGCCCCTCCGCCCGTGATCGGCACGTCCATCTTGGCCAGGCGGTGACCGTTGGTGGCGACCATGCGCATGTGGTCGGGACGCAGCTCCCACAACACGCCATTGAGAATCGGCCGACTTTCTTCCGTTGAGACCGCAAAGGCTGTATGCGTGATCAGTTGGTGGAGATCCGCGGACTTGATCCGCCATGCCTCTGCAAACCGGACACTGGGAAAGGTCGGAAACTCGTCCCTCAGAATCCCGAGCAGTTTGAACCGTGATTGCCCGCACTCGAGCGTGACGCGCTGTTCGCCGGTCGTGGCGACTTTGACCGGTGACGGCATCAACTCGCGAGCGATCTCTGTCAGCTTCTTCGCGGGGACGGTCACCGCTCCCGCGACTTCGACATCAGCGGTGACCTCAGTGCTGACCGCGATATCGAGATCGGTTCCTGACAGCCGAATCCCATTGTCTGTGGTCTCGACGAGGATGTTCGCGAGAACGGGGAGTGTCGTTTTGCTCGGAATACTTGGCGCCACCATGGCGAGTCCTTCCTGCAACTTCTCTCGCGAGATCGTAAACCGCATTCAGGCTCCACGAATTCAGGGGTGCACGGTACCGAAACGTTGGGCACCGAGCTTTCCACGATTTAACGGCAGCTATTACTGCTTTACTATTAAAGAATTAAGAGCTAGTAGTCGTAGTAGAGGGCTGTGGATGCGTGTAAAGTGGCCGTAAGCTATGACTGCTTCGGGAGTTTGCCTAGGCTGAGGCGGTGTAGACAACTATGGGAAACCCGGTGTCTATCGACATCGAATGTGGGTAACCACTCAACGTCTTGGTGTTTTCCCCAGTCCATGGGTAAACAGACGTTTCCTAACGCAGTTTTTCCAGTGTGGAGCGCAAGTTTTCCACACGCTCCAAAAAATCTGCGTTGGCGGCGTTTTCGGTGGCGACGCGGTCGAGGCTGTGAATGACGGTGGAGTGATCGCGGCCGCCGAATGCGTTGCCGATTTCCACGAGTTGGACGTTGAGGAGCGCGCGGCAGAGGAACATCGCGACTTGGCGAGGCGTGGTCAGCGCTTTGGTGCGGGTCTTCGACTTGAGTCCGTCGGCGGTGACGCCCCACTCCTTGGCGACCGCATCCTGGATGACCTCAACGGTGAGTCCGACCGAGCCGCGGCCGCCGCCATCGCTACGAAGGCGTGCGTCGTCGCGACCTCCGCGGAGCTTGTCGTGCAGCGCCTCTGCCGCGACCTCCACGGTGATCGTGCGGTGCCGCAACGATGCGTAGGCGAGCAGCTTGATGATGGATCCTTCCAGCTCGCGGATGCTCGATCGAACGTGCTCCGCAATGAAGCGGATGACATCCTCGGGGATGGTGTGCTCGAGATGGTCGAGTTGGGCTTTGTGCTGGAGGATGGCGATGCGGAGTTCGAGGTCGGGCGCTTCGATGTCGGCGACCATTCCCCACTGGAAGCGGCTGACGAGTCGTGCCTCCAAGCCTGGGATTTCCGAGGGTGGGCGATCGCTCGTGATGATGATCTGCCTACCCGCCTCGTAGAGCGCGTTGAATGTGTGGAAAAACTCGTCCTGCGTGGCCTCCTTGCCGCGGAGGAACTGCACATCATCGATGAGGAGTAAGTCGGTCTCGCGGTATCGGCGGCGGAAGTCGTTGGTGGTCCGTCCCTGGATCGACGCGACGAGCTCATTCGTGAACTGCTCGGTGCCGACGTAGGTGATCCGGATGTCGGGGATTCGGGTTACGATCTCGTGCGCGACGGCCTGCATGAGGTGCGTCTTGCCGAGTCCGGTATCGCCGTACAGGAAGAGGGGATTGTAGACTTTGCCTGGCGCTTGAGCGACTGCTTGCGCGGCGGCGGCCGCAAGCTCGTTGGAGTTGCCGATGACAAAGTGGTCGAACGTGTATCTATCGCTAAGTGGCGCTATATTCGCCCCATAGTGTTGCTGTAGTGGCTTGATTTGGTAGGCCGGCGGGGCGACGAATAAATCCATTTGAGGCCGGGTTCTGCGCTCGTCGTTGACCTTGAAGACAACGGCGAGCGGGTGTCCGAGGGCGACGGGCGCGTAGGCCGAGATGAGCTGCGAGTGTTTGGAGTCGTTCCAATCGGCCGCGAACTGATCCGGAGCGCCAACCACGATCGCGTTCCCATCGAAGCGGAGCGCCGTCGTGGGCTCGAGCCACGTACGAAACGTTTGTTCCGTCAGATCATGGCGTGCATGATCGAGGAGCCGTGACCAGGCCTCGGAGGGAGTGAGAGTCGAAAGAGAGGCGTCTGGCATCAGGGATCGTGAGGGCCGGCGAAGATGGAAGCGGCCTGTGGGAAAGTCAATCGCACGGGCGGCGAAAGCGCTATGGTGCGTGTCGCCAACTTGATCTATCTCTTCGATAGTCATAGCTTTCCGGGCTTTGCATCGCTAATCGACTGACATTCGGAGCAGCCGTATTATGGGCAAGCCCACGTACCGCCCCCGCAACAAGCGTCGTATCAAGAAACATGGCTTTCGTACACGGATGGCGACCCGGTGGGGACGCGAAGTTCTGAGCCGCCGTCGTAAGAAGGGTCGCAAGCGGCTGACCGTCCGTTTGCCAAGCAAGTATTCCGGCGCCTAACGGGCTGCCGCGACAGGACCGGCTCACGAGGGCGATGGAACTCGCGGCGGTGCGACGGTTCGGGACGCGGATACGGGTCGAGTATCTGGACGTGCGCGCGATGATTTCGACGCTCCCTCACGCGCGGGCGGGGTTCGTGGTTCCGAAATACGGGCATTCGTCGGTCGAGCGCAACCGCCTGAAACGTCGCCTCCGCGAGCTCGTGCGCACGCGACTCCTGCCGGCGCTCCGGGTCGATCCACCCATCGAGCGCGACGCAAGCCGCGACGCGGAGATCGGTGGTGACCGCGACGCCACGAGCGATGCGAACAGCGATCCGAACAGCGATGTGAACAGTGATGCAACGCGCGGAGCAAGCCCGGGTGTGACGGCGAGCGCTGGCCGCGGCACGGGTGGACACGCGCACGGTGAGGCCCGAGATGCGCCGGCGATGCCATCGATCGATGTCGTCGTGCGCGCGCTGCCGGCGGCGTACGACGTGCCGTTCGCTGCGCTCGCCGCGCAGGTGGACCGCGTGTACGCGGGTGTGCGTCAACGCCTGGCGCGACTCGACGGGTGAGGGTGGCGACCGGCGTGGGCCAGATGGACTCGCGGCCTCCATCCTCGCGGCATGAGCCGCCGTCGCCGGATCCGCATCCCTCGTCGGCGCCGACCCCCCGCGTCGCGCGGCGCGGGATCTCGTGGTGGCTCGGTCAGCCACTCGTGTGGGTCGTACGTATGTATCAGGTGGGGATCTCGCCGTTGCTACCCGCCTCGTGCCGTTATTATCCGAGTTGCTCCGCGTACGCAGTTGAAGCGCTCAATCGCTACGGCGCGTGGCGCGGCAGTTGGCTCGCGGCTCGGCGGATCGCGCGATGTCATCCATTTCATCCGGGTGGATACGATCCCGTCCCCTGACGCACGATGGACGGTACGATGGGCGGCGCGCCGTCGCATCGCGCCGAATGCAAGACCGATAGTGCACGGTCGGCGGTCGCTCTCGTCCGCCGGCATCATCCGTAATCTCTTGATCCCATGATGGACCGACGTTTCCTGTTGGCACTTGCACTGTCGGCGATCGTGATCCTGGTCTCCGAATCACTGTTCCCAACGGTCTCGCCGGTCCACGGGACCCCTGGCGTGGATTCAACGGCCTCGGTCGCCGCGGCAAACGTCCCGGGCGCGGCAACGGACCGCGGCGCGAGCGCGACGACTGCGCTCCCCGCACGCCCGAGTGGCGCTGCCGCGGCGCAGTCCCAGACGCCACCGGTCGGAGCGTTGCCTGTGGCCGTGGCTATTTCGACACCGCCGCTCGTCGCGCCGGAGACGCTGACGGTCACGACGCCGCGCACGCGGGTCGCGTTCGGCAACATGGGCGCATCGCCGGTCGCGGTCACGATGCGCGACTATCGCTCGAGCATGCGCACGAGCGTGGACACACTCTCTCGGCCCCAGGTGCAACTCGGTCGGCCGGGCGAGTCACTCCTGCGCTTCCACGTCATCATGGGCCGCGACACGTTGGCGCTCGACCGTGTCGCGTTCCGCGGGCGCGCGGTGCAGACAGCGAACGGCGCACCGATCGTGACGTACCAAGCCGACGTCGCCCGTGCGACCGGGCCGCCGGCGGCCGTGACGATCCAGTACAGCTTCGGTCCCGACGGCTACCTGTCACAAGTGACGGGTACCGTAGCTCCGCACGCGGGCGACGCGAGTGGCGGGACGTCCGCCGACCCGCCCGGCTATCTGCTGGTGGACCTGCCGAGCGGATTCCCATCGTTCGAAGCCGACACGGTCGATGATACGCAACAACTGGCGTACGTCGTCAAGCCAATCCACGAGGATGCAACGAGCGTCGGGTTCGGGCACCTCGATCCGGGGCAATCGGAGCTGCGGCCCGGCCCGGCCGAGTGGGCCGTGGCAAAAGACAAGTACTTCCTGGTCGGGGTGCTCGCGGCCGACAGCGTACGCGCACACCAGATCGTCGAAGTGGATCTGGTGGGTCAGCCGCGGACGGGGAAGACGGCGACCCGGGGTGCCGCGACCGTCGTCCTGCCGCTCGTCGCGACCGCGGATGGCGGTGCCACGTTCGCGTTCCAGCTCTACGCGGGGCCGCAGGAGTATCGGCGCCTGCGGGCGATCGGCCACGATTTCGAGAACCTCAACCCGTACGGCGGGTTCCTGCACCCGATTCTGCAACCCTTCGTCACGCTGGTCGTGCAGGCCGTCCTCTGGCTGCGGCAGACGCTGCAGATCAACTACGGGTGGGTGCTCGTCATCTTCGGCGTCGTGATTCGATTCCTGCTCTGGCCCGTGAACCAACGGGCGATGCGGACCAGCCTGAAGATGCAGCGGCTGCAGCCGGAGCTGGCGGAGGTGCAGACGAAGTACAAGAACGACCGCATGAAGCAGCAGGAGGAGATGGTCCGCGTGTACCGCGAGCACGGCATGAGTCCGTGGAGTCCGATCGCCGGGTGCCTCCCGATGATGCTCCCATTGCCGATCTTCGGCGCACTGTACTTCGTCTTTCGGAACACGATCGAGTTTCGCGGGGTCCCGTTCCTCTGGCTCCACGACATCTCGGTCAAGGATCCCTACTACATTATGCCGATCCTGATGGGGGCGTCGTCGTTCCTCGTCTCGTGGGTTGGCATGCGCAACGTGCCGCCCAACCCACAAACGAAGATGATGGGATACATGTTCCCCATCATGATGACGGTATTCCTCGCCAAGGTGGCGGCGGGGCTCAACCTCTATTACCTGGTCCAGAACCTCGCCACGCTGCCGCAGCAGTGGATCCTCGCCAACGAACGCGCGAAGTCAGCCGCTGGAACCGGGGGGTCGTCCGCCGGGACAGGTGGTGGGACCGGTCCAGGTGGGAACCCCCCGGGGAAAGCCAAGTCTCGACCGAGCGGCGGCAGCTCGGGCGAATCGGTCGCCGCCGCCGCGCGCGTCGCGCGCCGCGGTAGCGGCGGATAGCGAAGGCCGAGGAGCGAGGAGCGCGAAGACAGGAGCGCGAAGACTCGCGAGAAGGAGAGAGTACAAAAGGACAGCATGGCGCCGCGGGCGAATTCGACTGACGTTCGGGGGGCGATGAGCGCGGAGGACACGATCGTGGCGCTGTCCACGGTGCCGGGGCGCGCCGCACTGGCGGTGGTGCGGGTCAGTGGCCCCGAGGCGCAGTCGATCGCGGGGGCGGTGGTGCGACCGTGGCCGCTCGAGCCGCGGACCGCGCGTCTCTGTGCGGCGTACGATGCGGCTGGGGCCGTGCTGGACCGGCCGGTGGTCACGGTGTACGTCGGGCCGCGGTCCTACACGGGGGAAGACGTCGTCGAGCTGACGACCCACGGTGGTGCGGCCGCACCGGCGTCTGTGATGGCCGCCCTGGTCGCGGCCGGGGCCCGGCCGGCGGCGCCGGGGGAATTCACCCGCCGAGCGCTGCTCAACGGGAAGGTCGATCTCGCGCAGGCGGAGGCGGTCGGCGACCTGATCGACGCGGGAAGCAGCGCGATGCAGCGGGCCGCGCTGACCCAGCTCGACGGGGGATTGTCGCGCCGGGTCCGAGAGCTCCGCGGCGCGGTGCTCGGCGTCGAAGCGCTCATCGCGTACGATATTGACTTCCCGGAGGAGGATGACGGTCCGGTCGCGCGCTCGCGGATCGCGGCGGCGGCGGCCGTCGCGTTGGATCAGATCCGCGGGCTGTTGGCCACGGCGCCGGCCGGGGAGTTGGTGCGCGCGGGCGCGGTGGTCGTGATCGCGGGAGTCCCAAATGTCGGGAAGTCGTCGTTGTTCAACGCGGTGCTGGGTCGCGCGCGCGCGCTGGTCAGCGACGTCCCGGGCACGACGCGCGACGCTGTCGATGCGGTGGTCGAGCCCGCCGGCGCTCCGTTTCCGTTGCGGCTGGTCGATACGGCGGGGCTGCGTGAGACGACAGACGTCGTCGAGCGGCTCGGCGTCGAGGTCAGCGAGCGTGCGTTGGCGGGTGCCCACGCCGTGCTCGCGTGCGGCGAGACGTTGCGTGCAGTGGCGGCGGCAGTGCACCAGGTGCGTGCGTTGACGCCGGCGCCGGTGGTTGGCGTGTGGACCAAGCGCGATACCGGTCCGTCGGGCGTCGTGCTCGCGACCGAGGGTCCGATGTCGGGTACGACGTCCGGCATCGCGGCCTCACGGGATTTCGCCGTCGTGGCCGTGAGCGCGATGTCCGGCGCCGGGTTGCACGCGCTGTTGGACGAGGTCGTGGCGACGGTGGTCGCGCGGTGGGACGTGCCCGCGCCGGATATGCCAATCATCACGCGGGCTCGCCACCGGTCGGCGCTGACGCGAGCGGCCGACGAGCTCGCGGAGTTTCAGGCAGTCTGGGCGACTGGAGCGCTACCCGCGGTCGTCGCGGCCGTTCACCTGCGGGCCGCGGTGGCGGCCCTGGAGGACATCATTGGCGCGGTGGGTGTGGAGGATGTCCTGGAGCGGGTGTTCGCGGATTTTTGTGTGGGGAAATAGCGGATAGCGGTTCGCGGATGGCGGTTAGCGGTTCGCAATTGGCGATCGACGCAGTGCAGTAGCAGTTCCAGATCACCATCGTGGAGACGTCCGCCGGCCGCAGCGCGCCGCGCCGTACCTCACACGCGAATCGCTTGTCGATAACCGCCAGTCGCTGCTGTTCAGAAATCTGCCTCTACCCGATTGCCCCAGACTAATTATCTTCTCGCGCCATCCGACTCGCGCCGCCACCCGCGCCCCGGCTGTTGATGCTCATCAATCTGCTACCCGATTTTCTCTCAGTACTCAACAGCACGGATCGGATCGCTGCGTATTACCGCTACTTCGACACTCATCGTCCGTTGCTCGGGGCGTACTGGAACAATTACGTCCTTGATCCCGACGGTCCCCACTTTCAGGAAGTCGTCCGCGCGACCGCATTGGCCGATCGCTCGGATCTGATCGCCACGCTCGAGCGGTGCGACGTCGCCGCGCTCGCTCGTACCACAGAGGCGCAGTGTTCGGAGCTGCTGGCGTTCGACGCGGCGGTCGATATCGTGCTCATGGTGGGCGTGGGGGCGGCGAACGCGGGTGAGTTGGTCGTGGGCGGGCGGGGGATCGCGTTCGTCTGTTTAGAGCACTTCACCGGGATCGCCAATCCCGAGACGCAGGGGTTGGGGCTCGACTCGGAGCTCGTCCCGATGTGGCTCGCCCATGAGATCGCCCATGCGATACGGTACACGTCGCCGACCTCACGGAGCGAATTGTCAAAATTGGTGGCCGAGGCCGACGGCTACTACTCCTATTGGGAGACGGGGCGGCGGGCTACGCTGCGGGAGCTCGTGCTCAACGAGGGGTTGGCGGTCCACGTGTCGCGCGCGATCAGTCCGGGCCACGCGGCGTGGGAGTACTACGGGTATGGGCGCCGCCAATACGCGCGGGTGCGCGAGCTCGAGTCGGTGATCGAGCGGTCCGCGGCCGCGGATCTCGACCGCGTGGGACTCGGACTTCGGCTCCGCTATCTCTCGGGCGGTGTGAGCGACCACGCCCGAACGGTCGATCGGTTCACGCTCCCCGAGCGGAGTGGATACTATCTGGGCTCGCGGATGGCCGACCCGGCGATCACGGCACATGGGCTGGCTTGGGCCGTGCGCGCGAGCGCCGAGGAGATCACGACGTTGGGCAACGCGAGCGCGGCGACGGCGTGAAGTTCGTGGATCGTGGCCGGTGGTTTGTGGTTAGCGTGTAGGGGAGAACTTGCGTCACGACTGGGCCTGAATGGCGATGCTCGTGCCTAACCACTATCCAACTATCCACAATCCACTAACTCCCCGCCGATGAAAGAATACCAAGCGGTGATGCTCCGATTGACGAACCATCCGCGCGACGATGAGGACGCGCTCACCGACTTGCTCAACGAGCGGAGTCGGAGCGGGTGGGAGCCGGCGTTGCTCGCGCACAGCAGTGTGCCGGGCGCGACGCCGGGTGGGGCGGACCGGCTCACGGTGATCTTCCAGCGGGTCACGACGGGCGATCGATAGCGTGCGGCGGCGATCCTGCGCCGCCTTCCGGTCGCGGGACATCGGTCCACTCCTCGGTACTATCGTCGGTCTCCTGCCCTCGCGTCTATCCTCGCGCCTATCCTCGCGATCGGAATAGCCCACGACAGCAGCCATACGAGAATGGCTCTGTCTGGGCGTAGCGGGCGAGAGACGAAGCGCCGGCGACTCGATCGTGCCGCGGTACAACTATAGTGATGGGGGGCGGGGCCGTCGGGGTCAGTCGCTCCGGGCCTGGCAGCGGTGAATGGGAGTGTAATGGTCTCCGTTTTTCCCACAATTCGGTCCGATTTTGGGACGTGTACCGGCCGTCGCAGCCGCGCCATTCGCACGGTGTTTGCTGGGAACCACCTATCGGCAACCACTTACGTCAAAACGTCCACTGTGTAAGGCAGCCATGTGGCAGTTTTGTCCGAAAATGGCCCCCGACACCCTTGCGTTTTGTCACGGCTTCCCCAAATTAGGCCCCCGTCATCTCCTTGTCCCCGATTCTGATCGGCGGGGGCTTCTCGCGTGTCGGCATTGCAGCCAAACACGATTCGACCGCGAGAGGCTCGATGTCGATCAGCGGTTGCGAGGTGAGACGTTTGGGAGGCTCGATCGAGGAGATCTCCTCCCAGTCCGACGAGTAGCTACACAGGTCGGGCGCGACCTGGGCGAGATGTATTCGACGTGTTCGGTTCGAGCGTCGCGTGGTATGCGATTGACCGCCCACGGCCCACGGTCCAATTCCGGAGGTTTCATGCGTATCTCGCGACTCGCCGTAGCGGGTTCGATTTGCGTCATAGTGGCAGGTGTCTATTGCCCGAACGCTTGGGCACAGGAGCAGGTGGAGACGAACACGAAGGGAGCGGCCAGCGGCCCGACCTTTACCGACGTCAGCGACCAGATGCTGACGAAGGCGCGGACGGACGGTGGCAAGAACTGGCTCATGTACGGTCGCGACTACTCGAATGAGCGATGGTCGCCATTGTCGCAGGTCAGCACCGCGAACGTCCGCGGTCTCCGCGTGAGTTGGATCTATCAGACTGGCATCTCGCGCCTCGGCTCGTTCGAGACCAGTCCGGTGGTCGTCGATGGCGTCATGTACGTCACCACGCCGTACGACGTCGCGATGGCGGTCGACGCCCGCACCGGCAAGGAGATCTGGCGCTACGAGCACAAACTCGGGACCAACATCTTCTGCTGCGGCCCGAACAACCGCGGCGTCGCGATCTCGGGCGGTACGGTCTACATGCTCACGCTGGACGCACGGCTCGTGGCGCTCGATGCGCAGACGGGCAAGGTGAAGTTCGACGTCGAGATCGCGGACCCGGAGGCCGGCTACAGCGAGACCCAGGCGCCGATCGTCTTCGACAACAAGGTGCTGGTCGGGATCTCGGGCGCGGAGTATGGGATTCGGGGATTCGTCCGCGCGTACAACAAAGAGACGGGCGAACAGATGTGGAACACGTACACCATCCCGGAAACGGGATGGGAAGGGAAGTGGTCCGAGAAGACATGGGAGGGCGACTACTCGCTCAACCGTGACATCACGAAGGAAAAGGCCGCCCTCGCGAAATACTCGGACGCGTGGCAGCGTGGCGGCGGGTCGGTCTGGATGAACTCGGCCATCGATCCGGACACCAAGACGATGTACGTCGCCTCCGGGAACCCGTCGCCGGATCTCGACGGCGGTGTCCGTCCGGGTGACAATCTCTACACGGACTGCATCCTCGCGCTCGACATCAACACGGGCGCGCTCAAGTGGTACTATCAGGAAGTGCCGCACGATGTGTGGGATCTCGACGCGACGAGCCCGCCGGTGGTCGTCAAGCTCAAGGACGGGCGCAAGGCGGTCGCGGAAGCCGGCAAAACGGCGTGGGTGTACATCCTCGACGCCGAGACCGGGAAGTTGATTCGCAAGTCGGCGCCCTTCGATCGCATCGAGAACATGTTCGGGCAACCGACGGCCGAGGGGACGCGGATGCTACCGGGCGCGAACGGCGGGTCGGAATGGTCGCCGATGTCGGTCAACCCGACGCTTGGTTACAGCTATGTGGCGGGTCTCGAGCAGCCGATGCACTACATCACGCACAGCGCGGGATTGGAGAAGGGCAAGCTGTGGCTTGGCTCCGCGTTCAAGGCCGTGCCGGGCGAGGCGCAGTACGGGACGTTCACGGCGATCGATCTGAACTCCGGCAAAATCGCGTGGCAGAACAAGATGGATCAGCCGATGATGGGCGGCTCGCTGGCCACCGCGGGGAACCTGGTGTTCACCGGCGAGGGCAACGGCCAGTTCGACGCGTTCGATGCAAAGACCGGAAAGCTGGTGTGGAATTTCAAAGGTGGCGCGGGCTGCAACTCGGCTCCCGTCTCGTACATGCTGGGCAGTACGCAGTACATCGCGGTCGCGTGTGGCGGCAACTTCCAGCTCGGGTATCCTTTGGGAGATGCGGTGCTCGTCTTCTCATTGCCGAGGGCGGCGACGACGGCAGCCAAGCCGGCGGCCGGGAGCACAGGGAAATAGACATCGATATCGTGGAGGGGGGCCGGGCGGTCATCGTCCGGCCCCCGTCTTGTGGCGACACCGTGCGCGGAATGGAATCGGCGATGCGGTTCGCGGTGTCAAACGTGGGTCGGGTCACATGATGGTGGTATGACTCGGGTGCGACGAGTATGGAGAATGGCGGTGCTGGTCGGAGAGCTGGGCCTCGCGATTGCCGTCACGGCGGTCGTCACCAGGCCGCAGGAGTCGGTGCCGTCGAGCGCCGGAATTGGAGTCGTCGGACACGGGATGCCGGCGGTTGCGCGCGGTGCGCCACATGCCGGGGCGTATTGGGCGGGACTCACGGGGGCGGAAAAGCAGGCGTACGTCAGCGGCTTTCTTGCTGGCGCGCTGTCGGAGCAGGTGCGAGAGATCGCGGTGGCCGCGCATCGAGTGGCGGACAGCGGGTTGGTACGGAGTGTACTGGTGGATTCGTTGCGAGCGTCGCACGGGGTGCGATTCCCATTCGCGCCTGCGGTGTACACGTCACAACTGGACGATTTCTATTGGTGGCAAGACCACGCGACGATCCCGATCGACGATGCATTGGTCCGGATCAACGCGCGGTTGGCAGCGGGAGGGGACGGGCAACAGGACACGCCACTGGAGACGCGACAGGACAGTACACGGGACAAGCGGCCCGCGCGTGGTGGATCGTAGCGCGCGGGTAACATGAGACGACAGCAGTGGGGACAGCGTCTTATCGTATCGTGGGGTCCGGCCTACGGCACGGACGCTGTGATGTGAGCACCTCGGGGTCCGGTCCGGCGAGTGCTCGTGGTACCGACTACCGGTCGATGGGTGGAGCAGTGTCATCGCACTTCCGTTTTCTTCAACAAGCAGGAGCCGACATGAAGCGACTCGCCGTATTGGGAATCGCAGCGACGTTCGTGATCGCGAGCATCGCCGTGGTTCCGAGAACCGCGCACGCCCAGCTCACGATGCAGATGGGCAATGGGTGGAGTCTCAGTTTTTCGGGAAATGTCAACGCGTTCGAGGTGGAGACGTTCAGCAGTGGCGCGCCGGCCGCCGTCACCTACGGGGCCGTCGCGTCGGCCGAGGGAACGACGAACCGGATACGCACGGGTCTTCTCCCGGCGTTCGCGGTGTTCGATGTGAAGGGGAAAGAGGGACCGCTCGACCTCGGCGTGCATTTCGGGTTTGCGCCGCAGATCCAAAACGGCGGTGGCGCCACTGCCGGTACGACCCATGACCAGTTCGGCGCGCAGATCGACATGCGCCAGGTCTACCTGACACTCGGTGGGACATGGGGTCAGATCCTGGCCGGCCGCGAGATCGGGCTGTATCAGCGGGAGAACATTCTGACCGACATGACGCTGACGGGTGTCGGCGCCAACGGCGGCCAGATTGGTGCCGGGGGCACGACGCTCGGGCACATCGGCTTTGGCTATACGTACGCCAACTTCAACTCCCAGATCACGTATAGCTCACCGGCCACCAACGACGTGGTGCTGTCGGTCGGATTGTTCGATCCGAGCGCGTTGAACGGGGAGTCCGGATCGGCGATCTACACCCGCATGCCGCGGGTCGAGGCTGAGATCACGTACACGGGCAAGCTGGGCACGCCGGCAGCCGGAGCGGCGGGCAATAAAGTGTTGCTCTGGATCGGTGGCACGTGGCAGGAAGCCAACTTCGCGGGCAACACCAACGTCAGCACCGGCGCCGGTGGCGACACCAGCGTCGTGAGTGACTCCACGCGTAGTGCCGAGGGTGTCGATTTCGGCATCAAGTTCGACGTCGGGCAATTGTCACTCGTCGGGTCGGGCTACTACGACCATGGCGTGGGTACCACGCTCATGTTCACGACGGCCTCGGGCTTCGACGGTATCGGCGGAGCGCGGACGGCCTTCGGCTACCTCGGACAGATCACGTACAAGATCGATCCGAAGTGGACGATCGGCGCGAGCCTTGGCGCGAGCAACCTGTTGATGACGGACAACGACCGGTTGACCGGCAATCTGGGCCTGTTGAAAGACAACCTGGATGGCACCGCGATGATCACGTACCAATGGACGAAGAGCCTGCGGTTCGTGGGCGAGTACGACTACCTCCAGTCGGTGAACTACGCGTTCCAGGACAACAAGCAGAACCAGTTGGCCGCGGGGTTCATGCTGTTTTTCTAAGCGAAGAACGGTGGTTAGTGGTTAGGGAATGAGCGCATGGAGCCGGCGGGGTAATGCCGCCGGCTCCATGTGCGTCTGGTTGGGAACTGGGGGGCCCTGGGTTGCGCTGGCGCGTAGATGGCGGCGGATTGGGCAGGGAAACCCAGGGGGGCTTGAAACCGGGCTCTGCCGGTCTCAGATATCGAGTTCTGGACTGCTGACGCGGGTGCGTGCGTGCTTGACAACTGGCGGCCCGAGCGGCACCATCTACGCACGCTGGGGTCGCGGCCTCCGCGCAGCAGGGTTGAACGTCGGCAGTAATTCGTGGCGCATTCATCCCGCCGAGCACATACGGCACGTCCAGCTTTTCCGTTGGGTACAGGACGGTGGCGTGTCGGGACAAGCGGGCGCAGAATTGTAGGTGCGGGACCGACAGATCCGAATTCGGCGTTGGTTGCGTATCCAATCAGAGCTGTCGTTCGATCGAGATCGCGTGCACGCCCGCGTGGGCTGTCCGGTGATCTTGGGTGTGTACGGTTCGACTCTTTCCGACAATCGTTCTGATCGCAGGCGCTGGGCGCAGCGCCTTCCGTTAAGCCCACCCACCTCGGACATTCAACTCGAGGGTTGGCGTATGGTCGGCAATGAACGGAGTCCGCCGCACATGTGCGGCGTGCGCCTCGATGATGCCACTCCGGCATCGCGTGGCACGCCGGGCATGCTGTATCTCCAGGAGTAGGATCCCGTGGAGGGCAGGTGTCCACCGATACCAAACTGGTCGCAGCGGTGCAACCCACTGCATCCAGGTACTCCCGACGGTGCGCGCACCGTCACGTCTCCCAATCTTACCAAGGGGCAGCTGTCATGAAGCTTCTCAATCGCCCGATGCAAATCGGTGCGCTCGTCGCAGGATCCTTGGCTCTCGCTTCGGTCGGCGGAGCACAGGATCTGACGACGCTGTCGTCCAATCAGAACAATTGGGTGATGACCGGCCGAACGTACGATTTGCAGCGGTTCAGTCCACTGACGCAGATCACGACCGCGAACGTAGGAAAGCTCCACCCAGTGTGGAGCTTCTCGACCGGCACCCTCCGCGGGCACGAAGGCAACCCGCTGGTGATCGGGAACGTGATGTACCTGCAGTCGTCGTTCCCCAACAAGGTCTATGCGTTGGACCTGTCGAAGGACGGCGCGCCGCAGGTCTGGCAGTACACGCCGGAGCAGGATGCGAACGTCATTCCGGTCGCCTGTTGTGACGTCGTCAACCGTGGCTTGGCGTGGCACCCACCGACCGCGGATCACGCGGCCGGCGTCCTCTACATCGAGCTGTTGCAGGGTGACTTGCTCGCCCTCGACGCGAAGACCGGGAAGAAGGTCTACCAGGTCAAGAGCGCCGATTTCCACAAGGGCGAGACGATGACCAACGCCCCGATGGTGGTCAAGAACGTCGTGCTCACCGGCATCTCCGGTGGTGAGTTCGGCGTCCGCGGGCGCATCACGGCGTTCGACGCGCTGGACGGCCACGAGCTGTGGCGGACCTACAGCACGGGCCCCGACAAAGATGTCGGGATCACGGCCAACACGCTGGCGTCGCCGTATCCCTCGGCCCAGGGCAAGGACCTCGGTGTCTCGACCTGGCAGGGCGATGAGTGGATGCGTGGTGGTGGCACGACCTGGGGCTGGTACTCGTACGACCCAGAGCTCAACCTGTTCTATCACGGTTCAGGGAACCCGGGCTCGTGGAACCCCGACCAGCGTCCTGGCGACAACAAGTGGTCGATGTCGATCTGGGCGCAGAACCCAGAGACGGGCGAGGTCAAGTGGGTGTACCAGATGACCCCGCACGACGCCTGGGACTATGATGGCGTGAACGAGATGGTGCTCAGCGACCAGATGATCGGTGGCAAGATGGTGAAGGCCCTTACGCACTTCGACCGCAACGGGTTCGGCTACACGCTGGACCGGACCAACGGCAAAGTGCTCGTGGCCAACCCCTACGGCCCGACGAACTGGGCGAAGACTATTGATCTCACGACGGGCCGCCCGGTCGAGGATGCGACCAAGCGGACGACGGCCAAGGGGAACACGGAAGGGATCTGCCCGGCCGCGATCGGCTTCAAGGATCAGCAGCCGTCGGCGTACTCGCCGAAGACCAAACTGTTCTACGTCCCCACGAACAACATCTGCATGGACTACGAGGGCGTGGAAGTGAAGTACACGGCCGGTCAGCCGTACGTCGGCGCGATCGTCCGCATGTTCCCGGGCCCCGGCGGCAACCGCGGTGCGTTCATCGCGTGGGACGGCGCGACCGGCAAGATCGTATGGTCAGACAAGGAAGGGCTGGCTTCGTACGGTGGCGCGCTGGCAACGGCTGGCGACGTCGTCTTCTACGGCACGATGGAAGGCTGGTTGAAGGCCGTGGATGCGAAGACCGGCAAGCTCCTGTGGAAGTACAAGACGCCCTCGGGTATCATCGGTAACCCGATGACGTACGTCGGCCCAGATGGACGGCAGTATGTGGCCGTACTGTCCGGGATCGGCGGCTGGGCGGGGATCGGGGTCGCGGCTGGGATCGGCGCGGAAGACCCGACCGCTGGACTGGGCGCCCTCGGGGCGTTCGGCGATGCGGGCAGCTTTACGACACAGGGTGGTGTACTCACCGTGTTCGCGCTCGACAAGGGCGGAAGCGCGGGTCAGTAACACACATTTCGTTGGGCTCGCTGAACGGCGGCCCCAACGGTTGTTCCGTGTGACCAGAGAACCTTCGACCGGGTGTCGCGGAGACCATCCCGCGGCACCCGGTCGGCTGTCTGGGATTAAATTGCGCCGCAGGAGGCCATCATCCGATGGATGCCGGCGAGTCACGTCGAGTTCGAGCGAGAGACGGGGAGCGGGTCGTGACCCGCTCAGCGACGGTGGTGACGACGGGAGTCGTGGCCACCGCGCTCGCGTGGGCGACGGTCTGCGCCCCGGCACTCGCGGCGCAGCAACCCGGTGGCGCTGCGGCATCACCCGCGGGCGCATCCGGCCCGACGTCACACGGCCGGCCGTCGCACGCGTTCCGAGTCTGTGCCGATCCGGACAACATGCCGGCCGCCGACGCCAAGCTCGAAGGGTTCGACAACAAGATCGCGGCCGTGATGGCCAAGGATCTGGGCGACTCGGTCACGTACAGTTGGTGGCCGACGCGACGGGGGTTCGTCCGCAATACGCTCTCCTCCTCCGACTGCGACATCATCTTCGGGGTCCCGAAGGGGTACGATCTCGTGCTCGCCACGAAACCGTACTACAAGTCGGCGTACGCGGCGGTCACGCGACGCGATCGGCACCTGACGATCACATCGCTCGACGACAGCGTGCTCAAGTCGCTGAAGATCGGCGTGACGCTGTTCGGCGACGACTATACCAATACGCCGCCCGCGCAAGCGCTGGGGTCACGCGGCATCAACAAGAGCGTGGTGGGGTACACGTCGTTTTACGACACCGAGCATCGCCCGGGCGACATCATCGATGCGGTGGCGAAGGGACAGATCGATGTGGCGCTCGTCTGGGGGCCGTTGGCCGGGTATTACGCGAAGCATTCGTCGGTGCCACTCGATGTGAGCATGCTGCCGGACACGGACCGCGCGACTGGCGTCCCATTTGCGTACGACCTGACGCTGGGCGTGCGGCGCGCGGATCGCGGACTGCGAGACACCCTGAACGGGTTGATCGATCGCCATCGGGTCGACATTGATGCGATTCTGCGCGATTACGGGGTGCCGGTGCAGCCGATCACTGCGGAATCGGCGGCAAAGTAGGGGGCACGGTCGCGGCGCAGGCCGTGCGGTGTCGGCTGTGCAGTGTGGGTCGTGCATAGCAGGCTGAGGGACCGCGGGTCGTCATCCAATATTGCACTTACGAATCGCCAGGGCGCGCAGGCGCGACTGCCGGGCGAGCAACCAGGAGACGCGAGAATCCGTATGCAAGACTCGAATACGCCGACGCGCCGAGGATCTGGCCTCCCGCGCATCGTGGTTGTCGGGGGCGCGATACTGGGTGTGAGTGTGTTCGCCGCGGCGGCGACCCCACGACCCGCAGCGAGACCGACAGCGCGGGTTGCCCCGCCGATCGCCGCGCCGCGGGCTGCAGGGGCTGCTGCAGTGGGCGCCATGAGGCTCACGACCACACCGGGAGATACGGACCACCTGGCCGTCAACAACGTGGTCTATCAGGGGTGGAAGATGTTCGAGGTCTACTGCACGCGATGTCATGGTGAAGACGCGGTGGGCAGCAGCTTTGCGCCCGCGCTCAAGACATCGGTTGGCCCGACAGGTTCGATCGACCACAAGACGTTTTTCATGACGGTGACCAACGGCCGTCCGGCCAAGGGGATGCCGACGTGGGGCAACTTGCTGTCGCCGGAGCAGAAGGAAGACATCTGGAACTATCTGCGGGCGCGCGCCGTGGGCGGGCTGGCTCCAGGGCGGCCGCATTTGAAGCCCGGCGCCAATCGTGACTCGACGGTACTCCCTCCAGCGGTCGGCAAGGACACGACGTGGCCCGGTCCAACATCCTAACCCAGAGTTTGTGATGCGAGCATCGCTGTTTCTGGCGCGTCCGTCCGTCGCACGCGGCACGCCATCGACCATCATCGGGCCAGCCGCGTGGGTGGGCGCGGCGCTCGCGCTGCTGGCGGCGTGTACGGGTGAGCGGTCCGGGAATGCGTCGGCGACGCCGGCGGCGGATTCGTCGGCCTCGGTCACCGGCACGGCGGTCATCGCGCCGGTGGAGCGCGGCACGCTGTTCGTCAGCAACGAGGGGGACAACACGCTGAGCGTCGTGGACGCGGCCACCGGCAGTGTGGTAGGGACCGTGCAGGTGGGCAACCGGCCGCGGGGGATGGCGGTGAGTCCCGACGGCAAGACCGTCTACGTGGCGTTGGGTCGAGACAACGCGGTGGGTGTGGTGGACGTGGCGACGCGGACGATGACGGACAAGATCCCGTGTGGCACCGATCCGGAACAAGTCGCGCTGTCGATCGACGGGAAGACGTTCTACGTCTCGAACGAAGAGATCGCGATGGCGAGCGCGGTCGATCTCGCGACGAAGAAGACGATCTTCAGTGTGCCGGTGGGGAAGGAGCCGGAGGGTGTGCTCGTGACGCCGGACGGGCAGAAGGTCTACGTGACGAACGAGAGCTCGAGTACGGTGACCGTGATCGATGCGAAGACCGGGAAGCAGCGCGCGCAGTTTGCAGTCGGCGCGCGTCCGCGGTTCGTGGTGTTCGCGCGTGACGGGTCGAAGGCGGTGGTCACCTCCGAGCAGGGGGGATCGGTCACGGTAGTCGATCTGCCGAAGGACGTGCCGCTCAAGACGGTGCCCGTCGGCGACAGCACAAAGCCGACGGGAGTCGCGCTCTCACACGATGGCCTGACCGCGTACTTCGCCAACGGTCGGGCGAACCGCGTGTCGATCTTCAGCGTGGCCGCGATGATGGTGACCGACACGATCCCGGTGGGTCAGCGGCCGTGGGGTGTGGCGCTCACCTCCGATGGCAATGTCCTCTACACGGCGGACGGCCGATCCAATCAGGTGTCGGTGGTGGACGTGATTCACAAGAAGGTGTTACGGACGATCAAGGTCGGTGAGCGGCCGTATGGGGTGGTGATAGTGGGGGGATGACGTTTGACGATTGGCGACAATCGGACGGGGGCCGGCTACAGCGCATCGTAGCCGGCCCCCGTCGCGAACCGCTCACCGATACCCGCTACCCACTAACTCCCGTGCTCACTCGCGACGGTCTTCAAGGCCGCGAAGACTTTGGGGTCGAGGAGTCGGCCGACATAGAGGCGGAGGTGGCGGAGCGCTTCGTTGGTGCTCAGCGGATCCCGATAGGAGCGGCGTGAGGTGAGGGCCACGAAGGCATCGGCTGCCGACAGGATCCGGCCCCCGATCGAGATCGCGTTGCCTTCGACGGCGCGCGGGTAACCGGTGCCATCGAAGTGCTCGTGGTGATCGCGTACGTATTCGAGCACGGGGCCGAGGTGCTCCAGGGGGCTCAGGATCTCGAGCCCGATCCGCACGTGATCCTGCACGTGGTCGTATTCGTCCGGTGTGAGGGCACCGGGTTTGTGGAGCACGGTCTCGCGGGTGCCGATCTTGCCGACGTCGGCCAGTCGTGCGGCGAGGCGCACCGCATCGACGATATCGGGCTCGAGTCCCATGACCGTGGCGATCTCGGCGGCGAGCGATGCCATGCGTTGCGAGTGGCCGCGCAGGAAGGTGTCCTTCGCTTCCATCGCGCGCACCAGCGCTTCGGCCATGCTGACGTTCATCGTCCGGAGGCCGATCTTTTCGTGTTCGAGTGCGGCGGTCCGGGCCGCGACCGCTTCGCGGATCGCGAGGGTCGTGCGCTGCTGGGCGGCCTCGCGCTCGGTGAGCGCGCGCGCCACGGCGGCTTCCAGCACTGTGCGTTCGACCGGTTTGGTGAGGTAGTCGGACGCGCCGGCGCGGAGTGCCGTCGTGGCGGTGGCCGCGTCGTCCACGGCCGACACCACAATCAGCGCGACCTCAGGATCGACCTCGCGTGCGTGGCGCATTACCGCGAACCCATCCAACCCCGGCATGCGCACATCGCAGAGCACGACCGAGAACTGTTCCCGTCCGAGGGCCGCGATCGCGTCCTCGCCCGAGGCCGCCGTATCGACCGTGTAATGGGCGTGGCTCAGGATGCCGGCGAACGCGCGGCGCACACCTTCCTCGTCGTCCACAACGAGCAACGGGAGGAGCGACTGGGGCGACGCGACGTCGATGGCAGGCGCGCGGCTCGGCTTGGGCGCTGGAGCCGGGCCGTTCACCGAGGGTGCGCGCAGGGGGCGAGTTTGGGTCGGCATGGGGCGGACTGGTCCGCGTCACAGGACGACTGATGGGGGAGGGGGGGAACAGTTGGCTATTGGCTGTGGCTCGTCTGCTGGGGCTACGACGCATGCCAGATTCTGGCGCCGGTGTCGCTGAAGGGGCCTTCGTAGACGACGCCGGGATGGGTGCCGGGCGGAGCCGACGGCGGTTGGATCTCAGGTTGTTGGCGGAGGAATACGGCCAGGGCGGCCCCGGCGGTCGCATCGGGGGCCAGGGCGTAGACGGCCGGCCCCCACGAGCTTTGGCCGACGCCGGTCGCGCCATGGCCGAGGAGGGTCCGGACGAGCCGCGCGGTGGGACCCGGGGCGAAGGCGCCACCTTGGGCGGCGGCGAACCAGCCGCCGTTGATGCGCTGGATCTCGGTGAGTGCGGCCCCAAAGGCCGCGAAGTCGCGTTCGACTAATGCGGGGAGCAGCGCCATGAGGGTGAGATGCGCGACCCGCGCGGCTTCGGCGGGTGGTGGGGTCGGAAGCGTGGCGAACGCGGCGACCTCTGCGTCGCCGCTGACACCGGGTTGCGCGGCCGGGATCACGAGCACGCACCGCCACTCGGGTGGGACGGGAATGCGGGCGAGCAGCGGCGCGGGCTGATCGTGGTCGGCGCGGCGGCCGCCTTCGAGAATGAACCCGCCCTGCCCGAAGACGTAGGTGCCGATCGCCGACCGCCGCGCCCGACCGATGATGCGTGCGAGCTCGATGGGCGTCCGCGGCACGTCGTAGAGCTCGGCCACTGCGCGCGCCGTGGCGAGGGCGATCTGGGTGCCGGAGCCCAGTCCTTGATGCGCGGGAATGACGCGGTGCAGTGTCACCCGTGCGCCGCCCCGTATGCCGTAGTGCGCAACGACCCGCTGTGCGGCGTTCATGGCGGCCGCTGCGGGATCTCGTGCGAGTGCGGAGTCGGGTCCAGCGTCGGGTGGGTCGGGCCACGCGGCGTGGAGGGACAGCGTGGGAGCCGCTACGGCGGAGACGAGCACCGATGGGGTTGGAACGGCGGCGCCAATCCCGCCGAATCGTCGGCCGAGGGATCCGCCGAGGTCGAGCATGCCGAAGTGCAGGCGGGCGGGCGCCTCCACAAACACCCGAGTGGCGCCGGTCACGCGAGCTGCGAGTCCGGGGGGTGTGTGCGCGACGCGCGGATGTAGTCGGTGAGGAGCTCCATCGCCTCGAACTCCCGGGGGCCGGCCGTCTTGTTGACGATGATCTGCAGCTTGGCGAGCTCCGACTCAATGTCGGGACGCGGGATGAGGTGGAGTCGCGTCGAGAGGATCGCGGTCTCGAGCACCGCGTGCCGGGCCCGGTTGAATCCGAGGAACTCGCGGCGGGTCCCGTGGTGCACGACGCGGGTCTCGATTCGGGAGCGGGGCGGCGTGGCGTCGATCGACCGGACTTCGAGCTCGCGCCAGGAACATGCGGCTTCGAGCACGACTCCGCGCACGACGGTAGCGGGGGCGGTCGGGTATTGGGGGCTCGAGATCGCGGCCTGCGCGAATACGAGGACGTCGTCGGTGAGATTCACGACCGCGGCGCCAACCGCTTGCAGGTTGCGAAAGGTGGTCGTCTCGAGGAACGGCTTGACGACGATGACGTCGTCGCTCCATTCGACGCCCATGGGGGCGATGTTGATGATGCCATCCGCGTCGATGGTGGTGATGATCGACTCGATGATCACGTGCGGTCGCCCGCTTCGTCCGCGATTGCGCCGGCCACGCGCATTCGGTAGGCATCACGCAGCCGGCGGGTGAGTGGCCCGGGCGTGCCGGTCCCGATCGGCCGGTCATCGACGCGTGTGACGGCGGCGATCTCCCGCAGGGAGCTGGTGAGAAAGATTTCGTCCGCGGCATCGAGCGCCGCTGGGGGGATCGGGAGTTGCTCGACCGGGAGGTCGAACTCGGCGAGGATGTCGAGGACGACCCGTCGTGTGATGCCCGGAAGAATACCGCAGGTGGTGGGCGGTGTGTGGACGACACCGCGGATCACGAGGAACAGATTGCTCGACGTGCCCTCGCACAGGTGGCCGCCGGTGTCGAGGAGTATGGCGTCGTCCGCGCCGCGGGCGCGTGCATCCATGAGTGCGAGGACGGTATCCGTGTACGACAGTGTCTTGAGGCCGGCGGTGGGTGCGTACTCGTTGCGGCGGCCGGCCGCGACCCGGACCGTGAGCCCGTGGGTCTCGAGTGTGGCGGCGACGGTCGGCAGATGATCGATGCGCAGGACCGTCGTGGGCACAATACCGGGTGTGGGTGCCACACCCGGGCCGACGCCGCGGCTCACGGTCAGGCGCAGCGACGCGTCGGCACCGGCGGCGCGGATCGCGCGTGCGGCGTCGGCAACCGTCTCCGAGAGGTGTGGCGGAACAGGAATGTCGAGCCGGCCGGCCGCCGCGGCCAATCGCTCGAGGTGGGCGCCGAGGCGGAAGATCACGCCGTGGTATGCGCGCATCGTCTCGAAGCAGCCATCGGCGAGCGTGAAGCCGCGGTCGGACACCGAGAGTGCAGGGCCGTGTGGGTCGGTGGGGATGCCGTTGACCCAGCACATCGGGAGTGTGAGGGGGGCGGCGGCCGCGGCACCGGCCGTGGTGCCGGCCGCGGTACCGGCCGCGGTGGCCGGTGCGTTGCCGAGTGGGGCATCGACCGGTGCGCGGGTTGGCGGGGACGGCGGCGGCCTGGTCACCGCACGACCGAGACGGGGGGCGGCGCGGCGTCGAGGGGGGGGCCGACGGCGCCGCCGTACGGGGGATCGTCGTCGTCGGCGGTGCGGGCGTCGTGTGATGCGTGGCGCCCGTCCGCGCGATCGGGGAGCGGTGCATCGGCCCCGTATGGCGTGCCGGCCCCGCGGAGGAACGTGTCGAGCAGGACATATCCGTATTCGGTCAGCGCGGACTCGGGGTGGAACTGCACGCCGATCGTGGGATGCTCACGATGCGCGACCGCCATGATCTCGCCGTCTTCGCTCGTCGCGGTGACGCGGAGGACATCCGGCACACTGTCCGGCGCGATGACGAGTGAGTGGTAGCGCGTCGCGCGGAAGGGCGACGGCACGCCGGTGAAGATGCCGACCCCGTCGTGGGTCACCCGGGAGACCTTGCCGTGCATCGGGCGTCCGGCGCGGACGATCCGGGCGCCGTACGCGGCGCCGATGCACTGGTGGCCGAGGCACACCCCGAGGATCGGAATGGTCGGGCCGAACCGACGGACGACATCGGTCGAGATGCCGGCTTCGGTCGGCGTGCAGGGTCCGGGCGACAGGATGATGTGGGACGGAGCGAGGGCCGCGATCTCATCCAGGGTGACGGCGTCGTGTCGGCGGACGATGGCTTCGTGGCCCAACTCGCGCACGTAGCGCGCGAGGTTGTACACGAAGGAATCGTAGTGGTCGATGAGGAGGATCATGAGAGCGCCGCGATCAGCGCTCGGGCCTTGTCGAGCGTCTCCCGATATTCGGCGTCGGGATCGGAGTCGGCGACGATGCCGCCGCCCACGGAAAAATACACGCGCCCGTGACGGGCGAGATAGGTGCGAATGACGATGTTGGAATCGGCGGCACCGGTGAGGCTCACGTAGGCGACGGTACCGCAATAGACGCCGCGGCGCGAGGGCTCGAGCTCCGCGATGATCTCCATGGCGCGCACCTTGGGCGCGCCGGTGATCGACCCGCCGGGGAACGCCGCGCGCAGGAGGCCGAGGGCATCGATGCCCGGCGCGAGGCGTCCGACGACGGTGGATACCAAGTGGTGGACGGTGGAGAAGTGCTCGAGCGCGAACAGCTCCGGGACGCGGACCGAGCCGGGTAGACAGGCGCGGGACAGATCGTTGCGGAGCAGGTCCACGATCATGAGGTTTTCGGCCCGGTCCTTCTCGCTCTCGGTGAGCGCGCGTCCCAAGTGGGCATCGTGCTCGGGACCGATCCCGCGCGGGCTGGTGCCCTTGATGGGCCGGGTTTCAACGGTGCCGTCCACGCCGACCTGGATGAATCGTTCGGGCGACGCACTGACGACGGCGAGACCCGGCGCCTCGAAGTACGCGGCGAAGGGCGCGGGGTTGATCGCGCGCAGCCGGCGATAGAGCGACCAGGGATCGCCATCATACCGCGCTTCCAGTCGCTGCGAGAGATTCGCCTGGAAGATGTCCCCCGCGACGATGTAGTCGCGGACGCGCGCAACCGCCGCGAGGTATCCGTCGTGAGGGTACGAGGATCGGAGGCTAGGGTGGTCGGGAACGGGATACGTCGGTGCGCGGGCGGAGGTCGATGTGGAGTCGTGGGAATCGCTTGCAGTCGCGTACCACGTAGTAGCGTACCACGTCGTCGGAGTGTTCGACGCGTCGTCGGGGTCAGCGGCGGTGGCGGTTCCTGCGGCGGCGAGGCGATGATGCACGCGGGCGGCACGCGCACGTGCGTGAGACGCGCGCGCTGCGGGGTCGAATGTCGGAAAGCCCGTGCTGATCAACCACGCGCGATGTTGTTGGTGATCCCATGCGATGACCCAGTCGTACAGTCCGAGTACCACATCGGGGATGTCCAGGTCGTCGTAGCGCGGGGCTGGGAGCCGCTCGAGTGTGGCGCCGTAGTCATAGCCGATGTAGCCGGCCGCGCCGCCCTGGAATGGCGGAAGACCGGGCACCGGGTCGCTCGCGAACGGCGCGAGGAGGGCGCGCACGGTCAGCAACGGATCGTCGGGCACCGGTGTCGATCTACCGGACTCCGGCGAGTGCAGCGTAGTCCGCCCATTCTTCGCGACGATCACGCGTGACGGGTCGGCGGTCACGAATGAATGGCGGCCGAGTCGTTGCGGGTCGGTCGCGCCGTCGAGAAAGAGCGGATAGGGCAGATCGCGGAGTTGCGTCATGATCTCGAGCGGGTCGGGCGCGGGGATGAGCTCGTCGATGTATGGCGTGACGCGCGGTGCCAGTCGCGGCGCCGAGGATGATGCGTCGCGTTCGGATCCCGGCGCAGGGGTCCCGTCGATCGGTGTTGCTGGTGACCGGCTCACTCAAGTCGCTCCGCGACCGCCGCCATCGGCGGCGCCGCCGCCGCTGCCGCCGTTGCCGCCGCTGTTGCGTTCGACCGGAGCCGACGCGTCGTCGCCGGCGTCAGGCCGGTTCGTCGCGCGCGCGCGGCGCGCGGTCACGCGCAGGTGCTCGGAGCGCGCGTCGTCCGCCGGAGTGAGGTATCCCCAGGCGAGCGAGCCTTCCTGTCGGTAGGTCTTTCCGAGCGTGATGGCGAGCTTGGCCTTCGCGAGCTCCTTTCCAAGGTAGAAGGCATGTGTCGCCTCGGTCACGCCGAGCTGGTCGAAGATCGCTTGGATATCGGTGCCCCGGACGAAGCGCTCGCTATTGAGGACCGTGATGGTGTCGCGATCGGTGAAGATGCGGAAGTTCGCGTCGGTGATCGATCCGTGGAGCGTGCGGAGCTCCGCCTCCGAGTAGGCGAGGATCCGTGGGTCCTTGATCGTGACGAGGCGGTCGTCAACATGCTTGGGCAACTGGCGCTGCGTGACCGCGTAGTGCATGAGGCGGCGGGCGATGTCGATTTCGCGAATCGCGCCGTGTGCCCATGGGATCACTTCGGTCGTGAGGACGGCGCGGACGCCGAGCTCCTGGCAGAGCGCGATGAGCACGGCGTTGACGCCGGTCGAATCGGCGGCCGTCAGCTCGGTGATGTTCCCGATCCCCATCAGGAGTTCGGCATCGGGGTAGCGGCGGTGCACGGTCGCGTAGCGCTCGAGGGAGGCGGCGAACCCGAAGCCGATCGGCTCGATCACCGGGTCGATATAGTACGAGACCCCCCACGCCTCGAGGGCGGCGAGCGTCGGTTCGAGCGTCTCGATTCCCGCGCCGAAGTCGGGGATGACCACCGCGCGGGTGTGGGTCCCGGCGAGCTCTCGGGCCGCGTCGAGGTTGGTGCCGTTGATGCTGAAGACGAGGCGAGCGCCGGCGGCGACCGCCTCGTGGATCTCGGTGGGCTCGAAGGAATCGATGCTGACACGCAGACCGGCGCCGACGAGCTCGCGGACGACATCGCCGAGTTCCGGGAAGGCACGTCCGGGGGTACATCCGATGTCGATGACGTCCGCGCCCGCGGCGTGGAACTCGTCCGCGAGGCCCCGGATCTCGGCGCGGGTCAATCGTGGCGCGTTGTTGATCTCGGCGACGATCTCGATGTCCCACGCGCCGTAGTCGGGCGCGCGGGCGGCCCGGCCGAAATATTCCGGGATCTCGCGGAGGTCTTTGGGGCCGCGGACGACGTCGGCGGCGGGGCCGGCTTTGTCGCGGAGTGTGGCGAGGTCACCCTCGCACAGTCCGGGGATCATCACGAGATCGACGCCGGGCGGCACCTCGAGGAATCGCGCGATCCACGGGGTGGTCATCAGCGCCGCGACGGTGATCTTGAGGGGTGTGACCGTGTAGGCAAAGGCCGGCGTCATCTCGGCGAGCGTGGCGCGCAACGCCGGCTCCGCCAGGTGGCCGGTGACGAACTGTACGTGGTGCGGTGTCGGAGCCCCGGGTGGGGCCGACTCGGCGACCGGCGTCACGCAGTCGGGTGTGTCGTTACCGTCGATCGCCGCTTTGCACGAACTTCTTAGGGTTGCCTTCGAGGGCGCCGCCGGGCGCGGGGCGCCAGAGGACGGTATCCTCGATCCGACGGGCGAGGTCGAAATCCTTGTCCGTGATGCCGCCGGCGCTATGCGTTTGGAGCTTCACGCCGACGCGTGCCCATGTGACGCTGAGGTCCGGGTGGTGGTTGGCCGCCTCGGCGACGAACGCGATGGCGTTGACCAGCATGAGGGTGACTGGCCATCCGTCGGTCTTGTAGTACCTGCGCACCCAGCCGTCCTCGTAATACCAGCCGGGGAGCGCGGCCAGCTTTGCCGCGATCTCGTCGTTGCTGTACGTGCGCTCGTCTTTGGGCATGGGTCGGTGGTCGGTGGTTATCCCATCACAACGCCGCCATTCACAAAGATAGTCTGGCCGGTCAGAAACGCGGCGGCCGGGGAGGCGAGGTACACCGCGGCGGCGGCGACATCATCGGGAGTGCCCCATCGTTGGAGGGGCGTGGATTCGGCGACCTGACGCCGCTGCTGCGGATCGAGGCCCACGCTGAATGCGGTTTCGATCCAACCGGGCGCGAGCGTGTTGACGCGGACCCGTGGCGCGACCGAGCGGGCGAGTGATTTGCTGAAGGCGAGGACGCCGCCTTTGACGGCCGCGAACATCTGCGGGTTGCGTCCCGCCATGCCGGTGAGGACGTGGTCCCAGCTCATGTTGATGATCACCCCGCCGTGGTCCTGTGCGCGCATCAGTTCCACGGCGGTCCACGAGGCCAGGATCGTCCCGCGGAGGTCCACGGACAGCAGGCGATCGAGCTTATCGGCCATCGAGAGGCGAGCGCCGTCTCCGGTCAGGATGTCGGCGCCAGCGTTGTTGATCCACGCGTCGATGCGTCCGAAGGCCTCACTCGCACCCCGCGTGACCGCAACGAGGGCCTGGTCGAGGCTCCGGTGATCGGTCAGGTCGAGGTGCAGGACGGTGGCCCGCCGACCGGTGTCGGCGATCTGGCGCGCTGTCTCGCGGGCTCCCGCCTCGTGGTGCGCGAACGTGAGGGCCACGTCCGCTCCAGCGCGTGCACACGCGACGGCGATCGCGCGGCCAATGCCGCTCGATCCTCCGGTGACGAGCACGACCAGGCCGGTGAGAGGCAGAGCGGCGATGAGGGAGAGAGGAGAACGACGAGGGGCGGCGAGGGACGTGGTGACGCGAGTGGGATAAGTTATTGGTCGATGCGACTACTCGTGAGTGTCGCCGACGCCAGTGAAGTCCGGGCGGCGATCGACGGCGGTGCGGACATTATTGACGCCAAAGACGCGAGTCGCGGGGCGTTGGGCGCGGTCGCACCGGCGGTGCTGGCGGCGATCGTCGCGGCCGTCGGCGGCGAACGTCCGGTGAGCGCGGCGGTCGGGGATGCGGGCGATGTGGCGGGTATCGGCTTACCAACCTCATCGGTAACGACGCGGGTAGCGGGGTCCGAGGTTCCGGGCGTGTCATTCGTCAAGCTGGGGTTCGCCGCGGGCGTGGACGCACGCCAGGGGGCCGTCTACGCGGGATCGGTTGCAGGCGCTCTCCGCGGAACGGGGACGGCGGTCGTGTTGGCCGCGTACGCCGACGCGGCGTCCGATCGGCTCGGACGGGACGCGATCCTCGACATCGCGGTGGGTTGTGGTGCCGCGGGGGTGCTCCTCGATACGCTCGACAAGCAGCGAGGCCAGCCGTTGTTCGCGCTGCTGGACCCCGAGGTGGTGGCCGACTGGGTCGTGTCGGCCCAACAGGCGGGGCTCTCGGTCGCGCTTGCCGGCTCGTTGGGGGCGAGCGACGTCGCGCTCGCGCGCGACATCGGCGCCGACGTAGTGGGGGTGCGGGGAGCCGCATGTGACGGGGGGCGTCTGGGGCGGGTGTCTGTCGGCCGTCTCCGTGGGTTACTTCGGCAGGTGGCCGGCACCCCCGTCAGCGGAGTACGCCAGCCGTCGCCTCGATCAATCCCGGCGATGGGGTCGCCTCGAGTACGATCGGCCACGACAGCGTCGGTAGGAACAAGGGACGCACGAACACGCTGACCGGTCGGGCGTAGGGCGTGATGCGCCAGACGATCTCGCGCCGGTGGTGGCGGGTGGTGGAATCCGCGACGCGTCGGACCGTGACCCGGTGGGCAAATGGATCGACCAGCCAGTGCTCTTCGATCGCGACATCCCGAAGCCGAGATGCGGCGGTCACCGACGCGGTCGCCGACGCGCGCACGGGCAGCACGTCAATGGCCAATCGCAGCGACGTGATCGCCGCCCGGCGTCCGTCCAGCGTGGGATCGGGCGCGATCACGTAGATATCAGGGTAGCCAGCGCGGGCGTCGGCCGCGGCGACGCCATCGATCTCGCGGGGGGCGACGAGGAGCGAGTAGGGGTCGGCGTACTGGCGGACATATCGGTACAGCGCGGTGACGAGCCGAACGATGGCTTCTTCGCGCCACCATTCCGGGAGCAGCTTGTGACCGTATGCTTGCGCGATCGCGGGCGCGCGGTCCGCCTCCGACGTCCGCTCGGCAGTCGCTGCCACGCTGACCGCATCATCGTGGTCGGTGCGCGGCCGCGGCGGTCGCCGGTCGCCGACCGCCGCGCGGGCGCCAATCAACTCGGGATGGGACTCGAAGAGATCGAGCAGCCGAGTGGCGGTGCCGCTGGGCCGCTTGGAGTCTTGCTCCCACGATCGGATCGCCTGCGCGCTCACGTTGAGCTCGCGGGCGAGCGCCGTTTGTGACAGGTGGAGCGCATGTCGCAGGTCGCGAACCCGCGAACCGGTCCAGGGTCGCGGGCCGTCGGGTCGAAGGGGCATGTAAGGTCTCGCGAAACGCTTGGAGTCACCTGCTGCAGGGTGGCAGTGCTACAGCGCACCAGCGGCACCAGCGGCACCAGCGGCACCAGCGGCACCAGCGCACCAGCGCACCAGCGCACCAGCGGCACCAGCGCACCAGGTAATAGGGTGACTCGGCAGTAGGTGACTCCAAGCGTTTCTGGGAGAGGATATCGTGGGCGCCGACCGAGTGGCGGCGTTGCTCGAGGAATCGTCGTCGTGCGCTCGTCACCGGACGCCATCTCCACACGCCGTCGCCCATCTTCGAAACGCGAGTCGGTTGGACGCCGTCCAATCTCGGCGACGTCGCCGCGCCGGGCCGGGTCGTCTCGCTAGTCCGGCAGATCGCGGCCGGTGGACGTGATAGCGAGCGAGGCGATCACGGGGATCACGTCGCTCGCGGTGCAGAGTCGGACCCGTGGGGCGGCGGCGGCCGCGACTGCGAGCACGGACGCACACTGCGTATCGGTGACGTCACCCAGCGGACCGGCCACGGGCTTGAGCAACACGAAATGCGTCGCGCGGAGCGCGACCGCGATCCACGCCGCGATGCTATCGCTCGTGACATCCCACGAATGGGGGAGTGGATCGGCGCGACGCAGCCAGCGAGACGGCGCGAGCACCGGGATGCGGCCGGCGTTGAAGGCGGCATCGAGGTCTGCCGGATCCTCGACGACGACCGCGCGTGGTATGCGGGCGCCGAGCACGTGGGCGTACTGATCCATCGCGAGCACGGCCATCCAGTGGGCGGCATCGTCGCCGAGTCTCAGCAGCCGGTCCACGTCGCACACGGTGTCCGCGAACGGGCCCCCGCCGGGCACCAGGACGATGTGCGCGTCGCGTCGGAGTCGCCCGAGCTCGGTGGCCGCGCGATCGAATGCTTCGGGCCGGCGCACCAGCGCACCGCCCACTTTGAGCACGACATCGACCGCGACATTCACGGCATCACCAACCACGGCGCTCCGCGTCGCATCCGATGTGGGATGCCAGCAGGAGCGCGACGGCGCTCGCGGGGGCCGCCCGGGCCGCGTCGGCCCCGAAGTCGTCGGCGAGCCAGCGCACGGTCATGCCGGCACGTTCGGCCGCGTCGGCCGCGAGGAAGTCCCCCACGCCCGTCACCACCGCCGTCTCGACGCCCGGGTGGCGCGCGCGCACGCGCGCGATGGCGGCGGCCGTTCGCTCGATCTGGGCCGCGGCCACCGCGTCGGCGATCCGGTCCAGGGCCAACTCATCGACCATCTCGCGATCCGCACAGACGACGCGCGCGAGACGCTCGCCGGCGAAGATTCGCGTCGCGGGACGGCCATCGGGCGTCGGAGTCGTGTACGCGGCGGCGGCGAGGGTGCCGCGCCACAGATGCACGTCGCCCGCGACGGCAAAGCCTTCCGCACTCGCACCCGCGCAGCCGTCGCCGAGAGGCACGGTGTGCGTGATCGCTTCCACCGGCGTGCGGACCGCGCCCAGATAGAGCAACTCGCCGGATGCGAGTCGGTCGGGATCGGTCCACCCGGTAGCGGTCAGCACGCCATCGACGATGGGGATGATGTCGGTCGTGGTGGTGCCGATGTCCACGAGAATCGCGTCGCGTACGAGGCGCGCCACCACGCGGGCCGTGGCGGCCCAATTTGCCGCCGCGACGGCGAGCGGCGTGGCGCGCGCGGCGGCCGGCGACAGAAACTCGCCGTGCACGGCGTAGACGTGGACGTCGGCGGCCGGGAATGCCGCGGTCATGGCGTCCAGCACGAACGCCACGCCATCACGCTTGGTGCGAAAGTATTGCGAGAGCTCGGCGGTCATTGTCACGGCGTGTCTGTCGCCACGGCACGCACCGACCTGCTGGGCGAGCGCGCCGAGTACGCGCGGAAGCGCGCCGGGGTCCCGTTGGATCTCAAAGGCGAGTACCGCGGCGGCTACCGGCGCATGCGACATCGCCGTGTCAGGGATGGCGGCCACGACCCGCGCGACCTTGGTGTTCGCGCCGCCGACATCCCACCCGATGATGCCGCGCGCATGTGGGCGTGGGTCGGCGGTCGCCGGGTGCGGTGGGCATATTGGAGGGGTGCGCGTCATCGGCGTCATCGATCTCAAGGCCGGGTTAGCCGTACATGCGCGGGGGGGGCGGCGAGACGCGTACGAACCGGTGCGGAGCCCGCTCGTATCGCCGGATCAGGCGGGGGACGCGGCGGCGTTGGCCCGCGCGTACCGCGACCGGATCGGGCTCGCGGAAATATATGTCGCCGATCTGGACGCGATCACCGGCATCACATCTGCGCCCCAGGGCCTGCGGGACGTGCTCGCAGCGGGACTGCCGGTCTTGGTGGACGCGGGTACGACGACGGTGGGGGGCGCGCGCGCCGTACGCGACCAGGGTGCCGCGTGCGTCGTGGTTGGGCTCGAGACACTGACCTCGTTCGAGGACCTCACGGCGATCGTGCGCGAGATCGGTGCGGCGCACGTTGTGTTCAGTCTCGACCTTCGTGACGGCCATCCGGTGACGCGCGATGGGGCACCGTTCGGGCGAGACAGGCCGCTCGCGCTCGCCCAGCGCGCGGCGGCGGCCGGCGCACAGGAGGTGCTCGTGCTCGACCTGGGCCGCGTTGGCCGTTCCAGCGGTCCCGATCTCGTGCTGGTGCGATCGATTCGGGCGGCGCTGGATCACTGCGGCCTACTCGTCGGTGGAGGGGTGCGCGGCGCCGCCGACCTCGACCAGTTGGCAGGCGCGGGGTGTACCGGTGCCCTCGTGGGGACTGCGCTCCACAGCGGCCTCGACCTCTCGAGATTCCGGTGAATCCGGGCGGCCCGTTTTCGTGTCTCAGGGGGTATTGGAGACCCTGGCGCGCCCCGGACTCGACCGCGATGCAGTGAGCCATGGCCACACGATTTTGTGATCCAGGGCCCGATGTTGGTGTCGGTTTCCGGCAGTCGGCGGGGCTCGTTGCCTTTTGGGAATTCGCTCGGTCGAGATATTGCGAGGGTCGACGACCGAACGAAACATCACTGAGGTGGCACAGCACGAAAACTGCGTTTCGCCGAAACGTCGCGGTACGTCGAAGGTGAAATGACGGGCGGGTACACGAGAGGACGCCATGCAGTGGACTGGAGCGGGACCGACAATCCGAGTATATGGGCTCGTGGCTGCCGTCGTGGCCGCCGTTGTGGCCACCATCGGCACAGCGCGGCCGGCGTCCGGTCAGGCTGTTCGCCTGGGCGTGCTGATGGATCTGCCGCGACAGACGCTGGAATCGACCTGGACGGATGATCCGCGTCAGGTCGAGCGCGCCTACTGCGTCACGGATTGGTCGTACGGCGTGTACCATGTCTCGCGCGCCGCGCCCATCCAGGACGATACCGTGTTTCGGGTCTTCGCCATCCGCGAGGCCGATGCGAGCAACGCAGGGCCATCTGCGGTAGACTTCGACTGCCCGGACGGCATGCCGGAGCTCCACATCCACACGCCGACCACGTGTACAGGAGATGACGTGACGACGTGCGTGAGCGGCGGCTTGAACGCGTATAGTTGCCAGCCGAGTCGCGGCGATCTGGAGAAGCTCGTCCGCCGCCGTGACGCCTTCGCGGTGCTGCAGTGCGACCAGCACGCCTTTCGTTTCTACTACGCGTCGGAATACGGACCGCCCAGCGTCGTGGCCAGTGGGCCGGGCGCCCACGCCCGCACCGGTAACCTCACGCCGGCCATGCGCTACGACGAGCCGGTGACCCAGCCACCGACGGATCCCGGGAGTGGGTCGCGGTCGAACCCATAAGACTGTCGTGGATAGTGGTTAGTGGTTGGCGTGGGGCTGGATACGGGCGCCGTAGCTGGCCCCTTCGCTTTTCCGATCGGTCGGCCGCGATCCCGACCCGGGCGCGCGCGACTACCGACAACGTATCACGCTATGTAGCTTGCAGTTACTCACGCGGAGGGGCTGTGAGCACAGACAGGATTTCCCGAAACGCGGATCGCGCGGACGCGAGCGCGGCGGCGGCGCTGGGCGACGGCGATGGGCGGGGCGCCGCCGGGGTCGGACGGCGCGGATTCTTACGCGCGGGTGTCCTCGCGGCCGCCGGGTTGGCGTTCGGGCGACCGCTGCTCCGCGAGTCGGCTCCCGGCATCGCCCGCATGGCGGGGATGCTCGGCCCCGACGACGAGATGATCGAGGCCGTCCGGCAGGTGTTGAAGGCCAAGTTCGGAGATCGGCCGATCCAAGCGGGGCACGTGCAACTGGACATCCCGACCGACGCGCCGGACGGGCGGGCGGTGCCCACGATCCTCGACATCGATCTGCCGATCACGCCCAACTCGTACGTGGCGACCTATCACCTGCTGGTTGACCACAACCCCGACATATACCTGGCCGCGTATCACCTGAGCGCAGCCAATGGCGAGGGGCCGATCGAGACCCGCATCAAGATGCGGCGCACGTCCTACGTGCGCGCGATCGCCGAGATGAATACGGGCGAGTTGTGGTCGGCGGCCACCAAGGTATTCGTCGGCCTCAATGGATGCGGCTGAGCCCAGGGAGAGCGACCATGCCATCCACACATCACGACATCTCGCCGAGCGCGCCGACGCTGACGTTCGCGATCCCAGGCGGTGCGCCATCCGCGGTGGGCGAGGCGAAGATTCTCTTGCCGCTGTCGGTCGCGCGAGACGCGGTCATCGACGTGCGGGCGCTGGTCGTCCATCCGATGGACACCGGGTTCTTCCGCGACGCCGACGGCAATCCGATCCCCGCGTATTTCGTGAATGCGGTGACGGTGACGTACGGTGGCGAACAGGTCGCACAATTCGAGTGGACGTCGGGAATCAGTCGTGATCCATTCGTGCGATTCCCGTTGCGCGCCGCTCGTGAGGCGGCGGTCCAGGTCGTGTGGAAGGACAACAAGGGCGGCGTGTACCAGCAGTCGGTGGACGTGAAATTCGCGTGATCGCGCGGGTGTGGGGGAGGGCGGCGCTGCTGTTCGGGATCACCGCCGGCGCCGCGCGGGTCATCGCACCGTTTTCCACCGCACCGTACCACGCCGTCCGGTTGGCCGATGGCGTGTTCGTCGTCCCAGGAGACACGGGTCGCGGCTCCGAGGGACGGCCCAATGCCGGGTTCGTGGTCACCGACAGCGGGGTCGCGGTGATCGAAGCGCTGGCGAGCCCCTGGCAGGCCCGCCAACTGTTGGCGACGATCCGGACGGTGACCCCGGCGCCGGTGCGCTGGCTCCTGCTCACCCACCATCACCCCGATCACATGATGGGCGCGATCGTCTTCACGCGTGCAGGCGCGGCGGTCATCGCGCACCCCGACCGCACGATGCTGATACGCGAGAACGGCGATGATGGCTTGCTGGCCGATTGGGATCGTGTGATCGGGCTCCACGAGCTCCAGGGTTTCGCGTTCGCCGACACGCCGACGTGGCCCATCACGCGCGACACCAGCCTCGACCTCGGCGGTCGGACGATCGTTCTGTATCACCCGCCTGGCGCGGCGCACACGGCAGGTGATCTCGTGGTGTGGTTGCCCGCATCGCGGGTGGTGTTCGCTGGAGATTTGTTGGTCGAGGACGGGGTCACCATGGTGGTAGACGGTAACTCCGGGGTGCTCGCGACCGCGCTCGCCCACATCGACAGTCTTGGTGCGGCGGTCGTCGTGCCGGGACACGGCCGGATCGACGGCGATCCCCGGGCGCAACTCGCGGTCACCACACGGTACATCGACTCGATCCGCACCGCGATGCGCACGGCCGTGCAGCGCGGCACGCCGCTGACCCGAGTCCTCCGCCAGATGCCGCCGCCGGACAGTGGCCGCCCGGTGTCGCTGGCGTCGCGTCGCCAGCGCAATGCGGAGCGGGTGTATCTGGAGATGGAACGGGACCTCATGGGGATGGGCGGGGATTCGCACAGCGGTGGCGGCGGCCCGCACATGTCGGGGCTGGTGCTGACTCGCGTCGCGCCCGCCACGCGCCACACCCTCATCTCCACCGACTCGCTGGCGGTGCTCGCGCCCCGCGGGCAGGTCACGATCATCGACGCGCGATTGGATGTGTCGCTCTACCTCAAGTCGCACATTCCCGGGGCGGCGTACATCAATTCGGAGTCGTTGCGATCAATGGCCGGAGGTGTGCCGAACCTTCTCCTGCCGTCAGAGAGCTATATCACACTGTTTTCCCGCCTCGGGATCCGCCGCGATCGCCCCGTGGTGATCTACAGCGCGGGAGAAACGCGCGACATCGACGCCACATATCTGTCGTGGATCCTCTCGGGGTTTGGCGCGCCGTCAGTCGCGATTCTCGACGGTGGATTCAGCAAGTGGGAGCTCGAGTCGCGGGCGACCGTCCAGACCTATCCCGAAGCGGTCGCGGGGGTATTCACGGGACAGTCCTTCGCTCCGGACCGCGCGGCATTGGATGACGTGCGCACGTATCTGCGCCACCACACGGAGGCCGACGCGGACGGTGCGGGTGCGACGGTGCTCGTGGATGCGCGACCACCGGATCAGTACGCGGGATCGGCCGGCGTCCAGATGCGGCACGGACACATCCCGGGCGCGATCAGCCATCCGTGGGGGTTGGACATGACCAATGGGTTGGAGCACACGTTCAAGGCCCTCGACGACATCCGCGCGGGGTACGTCGCACAGGGCGTCACGCCCGACAAACACATCATCGCGTATTGCAACGGCGGCCTCGAGTCGAGCCATCTCTACTTCGCGCTGCACGACCTGTTGGGCTACCCGAACGTCCAAGTGTACGACGGATCGTGGACCGAGTACGCGGCCCATGCGGACCTCCCGCTGACGATGGGGGCGAAACCCTAATGCGCCGATCTCGGCTCATCGCCTGTGTGGTGATCGGACTGGCATTCGTCGGCTACCTATTGTGGTCCACGTTGGCCGCGCAGGCGGCCGAGTGCCATGTCTGCGTCGCGTTCGGCCCCGGGCGTAACTGCGCGACCGCGTCGGCATCGACCAATACCGAGGCCCTCCGCTCGGCCCATGTGACTGCGTGTGGAACCCTCGCGCACGGGATGAACGACGCGATCGCGTGCGAGAACCGGCCGGCCATTACCGAGCAGTGCAAGGACAAGGGGCGGTAGAGGGTGGGCAGTTGGCGACTAGCGACTAGCGAACGGCGCTTACCGCACGAGCACTGTCGCGGGGTGGTGGACTGTGCCGTCGCTGGCGCGGACCGCAGCGTCGAGCGAGTCCACGTCCCAGGCCGCGATCACGACGCGATCGTGACCGTCGGCGAACGTCGTAAGATCGTGGGGCGAGAGGCCGGGCTCCTTCAATGCATGGCCGTCGGGCGCGGCCCGGTACGGGTGGGTGTGCCAGGCGCCGACCATGTTGGGCACGGAGTCGCAGGAGCCGGTGACCGCGAACTGGAACTGCTTGAGGTCGCGCGCGAGTGCCCAGCTCGTGACCCACACCGTGTCGCCGATCGCGTGGCCAACCAGGCAGCCCAGGTATTCGCGCTGGGTTGGCGGACCGGTGCCGAGCATCTGGGTGAGCGTGTTCGTTTCACCCAACTCGTTCCAGTGCTTGTTGAAGCGCAGGAAGATCGCGTTGATCGAATCCCGGACCATGGGGGCCAACACGAGCACGCCAGGCGATGCGTCGCCTGGTGCTGCATCGCCAGGCGTGGCCGCGATGCCAGCGGCGACGACGAGCGAGAGCGCAACGGCGGCCACCATCCCGACGCGAAGGGCGGCGGCACCCAGGCGACAGGCGACGGCGAAGCTCTGCGATCGAGGGCGGTCACCGCGCCGGCGACCGACGAGGGCCGGATGCATGGTCCGACGGGCCATACGGGATACGCCGCGAGCCGACGGTTCGGAGGACGAGCCGACGGTTAGCGAATTTCGCTCGGCGCGTCCGCGTCGGATTCCCGCGGCCCGTCGATCTGCTCGCGGTAGACGGCGGACTGTCCGAAGTTCTCTTCGACTTCCACTTCGATCGCCGTGGCGTGCACAGCGGCGGGCAGCTTCGCTCGCAACCGACGAGTCAGATATTGGGCGAGCATTTCGACCGTCGTGTTCGGGATGTCGAGCAGCGCACAATCAAAGAGGGGAAAGACGTAGCGCGGCGTGCCTTGGTACGCCACCGCGACCGACTCGCCTCGCACGTCCACCGTCAGTTTGCGATTGGTGAGCGGGAGCAGCACCTTGTGGTCGATCTCGTCGCACAGCCCCTTGGTCAACCGCTTCAACACCGAGAAGTCGAGCACGTACCAACTCTCCGTGTCGATCGCGCCCTCGACGGCGACACCAACCCGGTAGTTGTGGCCGTGCAGCGATTCGCAGCGGTGTCCGGCGAACGTGATGAAATGGGCGGACGAGAAGACGAGATAGTCCTTCGTCACGTGTACGCGGAATCCCTCGTGCGGGATCATGGACGCAACTTAGAGGGCGGTGGTCGGTGGGTGGTAGTCGCTGGCCAGGAGGAACGCGAACAGTGTGGCGGCCGTCAGATCGGCGGTCGCGCCGGGATTTGCGGCGTTGTGAGGATCGCGGAGGCGTTGGTCGAGCGCGTCGAGATGCGATCGGCCCGTGGTGGTCCGGACGCCTCCGACGGCAAGGATCGCGGCGGCCGCTCGCGAGATGCTGACCGCTTCAGGGGTCCCGAGCTTGCGCGCGACGAGCGTATCGGGCGCCGCGGTCAGAAGCGTGAGATAGGTCTCGATGATCGCCGAATCCCACGACAGGCCGTCATTCCGCGCCCGGGCAAGTGCCGGGATCCCGACGTCAAAGGTGGTGGTGAAGCCCGTCGCGTATTCACGGGCGACCGCGTCGCGGTCGGCGGCGAGCGTCATCACGACCTGCAGCGTCGCGGTCGGCTCGTCTCGCACATCCTGTGACTCGGCTCGACCCAATCCACCGGGTCGGGCGAGGCGGATTGCGGCATAGGCCGCGCGGGCGTCCGCAACCGTGGTCGCGGCGAGAACGGCCTCGACGCCATCGCGCAGCGCATCAAGGGTCACCGGCACGGCGAGATTCGCCTCCGCCGCGCTCGACGAACGGGATGTCGCTTCGATCGCTGCTCGCGCGAGCGGCGCAAAGAGCAGAATGATGCCGAGGTTGGTATTGGACGGTGCCCACCGCGCGGTCGCCTCCACGGAGGCGAGCACGGTCGGCCCGACGGGTCGTTCGCCCGCGCGCGCCATGGCGGGCCCAATCGCGGCCGCACTCGCGAGGAAATGCTCGAAGCGCGCGTCGTGAAAATGCCGGCCCGGCGACACGTTGCCGGGTTTTGGCGCGCTCACCTCCAACAGGCACGCGAGCTGCGCCGCGGTGGCGACTGAGTCGGGGGACAATGGGCGGTGGCTAACCACCAACCACTAAATCCACGATTGCGGCTGCGATGTCGATGCCGGTTGCTTCGTGCAGGCCTCGCCAGCCGGGGATGCCGTTTACCTCGAGGGTGTAGACGGTGCCATCGTCGGCGGGCAGCAGGTCGACGCCGGCGTAGTCCGCGCCCACGGCACGGGCGGCGCGCACCGCCATGTCGGTCCAGGCGGGGGATAACTCGAGGGGACGGACGGCACCCCCTCGCGAGTAGTTCGTGCGCCACACCGGTCCGCTCTCGACGGCGCGACGCTCGATCGCGCCGACCACACGGTCGCCCACCACGAAGGCGCGGACATCGCGACCGCCGTGGTCGATCGTCCGCTGGAGATAGTAGACGCCACGGATGGCATCGAGTGCGCGGAACACGCGCCACGCGATCTCTTCGTCGTGCACGCGGACCATTCCGAGTCCCATCGAGCCAAACAGCGGCTTGACGATGACGTCGCCCATCTCGCGGAACGCGGCGATCGCGTCGTCGCTGCGTTCGCACACGACCGTCTCGGGGGTCGCGAGTCCCGCCTGTTGGAGCAGCGCCGAGGTGTAGAACTTGTCCACCGACCGTTCGATCGCGCGCGGCGAGTTCACCACGCGGACGCCGGCATCCTCGAGCCAGTGCAACGCGTCAACGCGATAGATGATCTGTTCGAGCGACCCACTCGGGATGATGCGTGCGAGCACGGCATCGGCGAAGATCGCGAAGGGACGGTCGTCTCCGGACGCCTCGGACTCCTCGGGAAGATCCGCGTGCGTCCCTCGCGGTGCGGCCGCGAGCCGGTACGGTCCGCGCGAGCCGCCGAGTCGGGCCACGAGGCTCTCGTAGGTCAGGAGTTGCGGGGCCGCGCCCCGAGCGACCAGCGCCCGGCAGAGCTGGTCGGTGTGCCAGCCCGTGCGGGCGCTGAGTATGGCGACGCGCATGCGTGTCGGGAGCCGCGCGGCGGCGCGCGGGTCGTGGCTGACGAGGCCCCGGGCGCTACCGCTGGTTCGTCTCGTCGCCAATGAACGCGGTGACGCCGCCGGTGGCGAAGTTCGCGAGATCGCCGGCGACCTTCTTGAACGCATTCGTCGCCGTGCCTTTCTTGAGTGCGTCCATCGAGGCAAATGTGAGCTCGGCCTTTCGGTACAGCGACGCGGCCGACCCATCCAGTGCGGCCGTGAACTTCACGAACTCGGCCTTGGTGTACCCGATCTCCGCGGCGTTGGCGTACAGCAACGGGAGATGGCTCGCGGCATAGTACCGCTCGAATGCGGCGGGGTCTTTGGGCGGGTTATACAGCACGACGACATGCGCGGACATAGAAGAGAGGGGGAAAGAGAGAGGAGACAGGAGAGAGACAAACGCAGACCGTCAGGGGAGAACGACCGCGGCGCCGAGAAACCGCAGCGGGAAGAACATTCAGATGGGTCAGCTGGACAACGACGTCGTCAGCACATCGAGATTTACGTGCCCGGCGTGAAACGTCCGGCCGCTCGAGACGCTCGTGAGCCAGATCTCGGCGGGGCTGAAGAGGAGCGGATCGATCTTGTAGAAGTCGTTGTTGTAGCGTTTGAAGATGTCGTAGAACGGCGTCCCGTAATCGCGCGAGGCTTCGGCCGGCACCCTAGGCGCGAGCGCCGCGAGCTCGTCGTCGTCGGCGTCCACCGTAAATCGGGCTTGTCCGCCGTACAGGATGCAATCGTTGGTGCGCCCGATGCCCCGCAGGTCGCTCTTGGGGACGGGCGGGATCGGTGCGCTGCCGATTCCGCTCACGATGCGGGTGATGTCGAAGCCGAGCGTGTCCATCTTGTGCAATCCGGTTTCCAGGATGCGCGCCACGATCTGCACGCATCCCGCGATACTGGCGGTCGGGGCCACGAGAAAGGTGAGCTGCGCGGGCGTGAGGTGCGCGCGCTCGGCGACCCACGCGGCCACGGCTTCGGTCGGATGCGCCCGCGTCTCCAGTACGAGGACGCCGTGTGTGGCCACCTCCGCGTAGTTGAGCTTCGCGAACAGCTCGGTTTCCACGCGAGCGTGCGCGCGAAGCGGGCCCGAGCCCATGCCGAAAAAATCTCCAGTCTTGATCGCCCATCCGGCGTATTGGGACGCCATGCAGCTGATCGCGGGATGGTCCGTCCAGACCTCCACTCCCGGAAAAGTCGTCCCCCCGATCTCGACCGACTGCAGGTGGACGTGCCCGAGTCCCCCCATGCAGATCTCGGACAGGGCGCGGCCGGCCGCGTAGCCGCCGCGCACGTCGATCCCGGCATCGATCACGCGGGCGCCGTTGGCGAGGATGGATGATGTGACGCGGAATTCCTTCGCGCGGGCGATGATGTCGTCCGCTAGCGCGCAGGCGCGCGCGTTGAGATCGAGCACGGGCCCCCTCGGTGCGGGCGTGGCCACCGCGCCGGCCGGCGGGGTGGCCGCGGATGTGGCCGGGGGCGTGGCTGCGACAGTCGCGGCGGCAACTCGGGAGGCGGTCACAGGCGAACGTCCTCCGGTCCTGGGTAACGGGGACGACGAGCGTCGGCGCGCGACGTGTCTACGGGTGGATTGCCCGCACGCCGCTGGCCGTCCGTCATGAGTCAGTCCAGAGGAGCAGTTCCCCCTTGCCGATCTCCGACAGGTCGCCGCAATACCGAGCGTACTGACCATTAATGTATCGGTCGTCCACCGGTACGCCGTGGGCGCGCCGGAGATAGGCGAATATCAGGCGCAGGTAGGGCGGGCGGTACGTGCAGGCGTACCGGTACGTAGCCGGGACCGTGGCGCCACCGAGGGCAACCACGGTCCCGCGCTTGTTCCACAGTCCGACCGTCCCGGCCGCCGTACCCATGACCAGGACCGTGCCGGCGATCATGGCGCGCGCCGTGCCATCACCCGCGTCGCCGCCCACGACGATGAGTCCGCGTCGCACTCCGGTGCCGGCGTCGCGGCCGACGTTGCGCCGCACGAAGATCTCGCCACCTGTCATGCCGCGCGACGCGCCGGGCAGCGCGCCGCCGACACGATCGGCCGCGCTCCCCCATATCAATACCGCACCACCCGCCATTGCGACGCCCGCATCATCGCCCACGTTGCCGTGTACGGCGATCGTACCGCCCGTCATCGCGCGGCCGAGCTCTCGTCCCGCGTTCCCGTCGATGCTGATCGTGCCACCGGCCATCGCGGCGCCGATCCCGTCAACGTTGGTGAGATTGCCCTGCACGCGCACGACCGCCGACCGCTCGCCCCGCACCGAGAAGAGGTCGCCGAGCTCGACCGAGTGCTGATCTGGTCCGCGCGTCCCGCGATCCGTGTCGCACCCGGTGGCGTCCGCCAATGCCGGGGGCGACGTGTGCCGGGTCAACCAGATGGGCAGATGGGCGATCTCGGTGGTGGAGAGCGTCGCGAACCGATCGGGCAGGATGGCATCGGCCACGACGCGGCCATCGATTGCGTCCTTGAGCGTGAGTGTGACGGTGTCGCTCATGGCGTTCCCCCGGTCGGCGCTTGCCCGGGAGTGCGATCGCCGCCGAGAATGTTCCGCAAGTAGAAATGGTGGGGACCGAGCTTTCCGCCGTAGTTACCGGCCGTGATGCGACGCACGCCGGATCGGCACGCGGCGATCATCCCGACGCGCATTGCGGCCGCAATCGACTCGAAATCGAGTCCATCGAGGACGATCTCCAGCACACTGTTGACGCCGTCGGCCAGATCCGTAGAGGTGAGGGGGCGGATCGTCGGCGCGTAGGCGTCATTGGTGCTCGCCACCATCGTCTTGTATCGCTTGGCGCCGACCTTGCTGCCACTCCGGACGATGCCGCCCGGAAAGGGGAGGATTACCCCCGCCATGCCGGCCATCGCTTCGACGGCCGCCTCCGCGGCGGCGAGCACCGCTTCCGCGGTCTCACCCAGGATGAGGAAGTTGCCCCCGCCAATGCCTTTGATCTTCCCGAAGTCCTCCTGGATGAGGAACTCCCCCTCCATCACTGGAATGCGCCAGTAGCGGCGCCCGGCCACGACTTTGCTCGATTGGAAGCCGTCGCCGAACACGCGCAGCGGCTTGCCGACCGACATCCGTTCGGCAGCGTCAGGTAGACCGTCAAAGCACGCGGTGGTGGGACAGGTGAGCACCGTCTGGCCGATCCGTTCGACGAGCCGCTTTTGGAGACCGTCGGAATCCATCGCGAAGACCAAGACACTGATCCCGGGTCGTCCATCCGGCGTCACCCGCGGTAGCAGCTCGCGCTCGACGGCCGCCTCGCATTTGCACGCGATGACGGACGTCGCGAAGCCCGTCATAGTGGTCGCGGCCTGACGCGCCCACCGAGGGGTCGCGGCGGTGATGATGACGCGTGCGGCACGCATCCCGAAGGCCTCGGCAAATGTGTCGTCCACGGGGACGCCGTGGATGGACGCGGGTCGCTCGGTCATGCGCCGTAGTTCTCGAAGGCCACGGACAGGTACCGGTCGAAATACTGCTTGATGTCGCGCTCGACCGCCGTGTCGTAGCCTGGCCTGACGGAATGGCGCTGTCCCTGCGGCGCACGTCGGAGCTGCCCCTCTTCCACGACCAGCGTCCCGCTTTTGAGTACGTAACGTGGGGTCGCGAACATCTGCGACCGATTCGCATCCCGGGCGTAGATCGTGATGTCCGCGTCGGCGCCGACCCCAAGGTGTCCCTTGTTGGCGAGTCCGAGCAGGCGCGCCGGGCCGGCCCGAGTAATGATCGCGATCTCGTTCAGTGTGTATTCACGCGCGATGCCGTCGGCCAGGGCGCTCCCCGCGAGCATCTTCGGGTTGATGCGTGCGAGCTGCTCGTCCCGGAACGCACGATCCATGAGCAGGTGAATCAGCTGCGGGTAGCTCATGAACGATCCACCATTGGGGTGGTCCGTCGAGAGCACGAGGCGCCAAGGATCGCTCGACAGCAAAAACAGCTCGAGGCCCACGACCCATTGCAACGACGCGACGGCCGCCTTGTCGCGGTACGTGTACGGGACGATGCCGCACCCCGTTTCGAGCTCGATATCGACGTTCGTCCACTTCCGGCCGGTGCTCGTGTGCAAGAGGTACTCGACGGCGCCGTCCGCGGTGACCGTGCAGGCCGGCCCGAACATCACCTGCCCCACATCGCCGCTGGTCTCGGGGTGCGCGGCCATGTACTCCGTGATCTGCTTGGCGCCGGACGCCCACGATTTCCCGCGCTCGCCCGCGTAACTCTGGAATTGCAGGTGGGTGAAATGGGCCGGCCGGCCGGCCAGCGTGCGCATGCTCTCGAGGGTGGTGGCCACATTGCCCGCCACACCGAGGTTATTGCAGTGGATGTGGACCGGGTGCGGGAGCGCGAGCGCGTGAGCGGCATCGGCCAGCGTCTCGAGGATCGTGCGGGGCGTCACTTTGGAATTGCCGACGGGATCGTCGAGCGATGTGATCTCGCGCACGTTGCGCTTCCACAACTCGACGCCGCCGGGGTTGACGATCTTGATCGCGTATCCTTTGGTGGTGCGGAGCAGCCACGCCGCGTAGTCGCGCGCGCGGTCGCGCTCTCCCGCCGCGATCTGTTGGTGGAGATACGCGTCATTCCCCATCAAGATGTAGCAGCCGGTATCGACGATCGGCGTGTCGTCGAATTGGGCGTGGGTGTCGCGCGCGCTGATCGGGGCGACCGCGGCATCGAACACCGTCGTGTATCCGAGTCCCGCGTAGCGGTAGCCGGTGGTGAACGTGCTCGGCACGGTCCCACCGCTGCCAGACCGTGGAATGGTCACGTCGGCGTCGCGGTCGTGCGCCAGCGCTGGAGCGCACGCGGGATCGGTGGCGTGTTCTTCGGGGAGCATCCGCCGGGCCACGTTCACGCTGGCGGATGCGACGTGCGCGTGGATGTCGATGCCACCCGGCATGACGACCATGCCTCGCGCGTCGAGGCGCGGGGCGTCCTCGGGCACTGAGTCCACGATATGGCCGTCCTGGATGCAAATGTCACGCACGTCGCCATCGATGTCATGCGTGGGATCGTGTACGGCGCCGCCGGTGATCCGGAGTGACGTCATGCGACGCCTTTGAGATGGGCGAGCGTGGCGCCGAGCGCGCGCAGCAGGATGTAGGAGTCCTGTGGTCGGCCGGCCGCGGCGAGTGATGCGGTGACGGCCAACTCCGGACTCGATTCCCGGAGGTGGTTCTCCGCCGCGGCGCGGTCGCCGCCCCCCGGTCCGGCTCCCAGGCCCGCGCACAAGCTCGACGTGGTGGCCCGCGCGACCGTCGGCGTGGCGGGGCCCCAGCGGTCGCGAAACGCCGCGACCTCCGGCGCCTCGAGTGCGGGACGGAGCGGAAGCGGGATCTCGTCGAGCCGGACGGCGGTCCCGCGCTCGTGGATGCCGGCCAGCCCGGTGTCGATCGCGGCGAATGTCGGAAACGGGCTCTCCGATGCCCACGGTCCGATGATGGAACACGAGACGTGCGACAATCCGTCGCGTATCGGTGCCGGCACCGACGCCGGGGTGCCAACGACCAACGCCACCTGGATCTCGCCGCGCGCGAGGAGCGCGGCCGCGTCGTCGGTCGGGCGGTAGCGCGGGACGCCGCGCGAGAAATCGACGGCCATCGGATACCCGGTCTGCCACGTCATGACGGCATCGGCTCCCGATCGGTTGCCGCCTGCACGGAGCGTGCTGAGGGCGCAGCGCGTGCTGGCATTCAGCGTCTCGGCGAGCGCGATGAGCGCCTCGGCCCGTCGCGAGTCGCGATGCGGAGCGGGTTCGCCGTCGGACACGATCGCCACATACGCGCCGGCGCGCAGGCGCGCGGCGAGCGCGGCGGCGCGCGCGTCGAGGGAGTCCGGCCGTGCATTGGGGAGCGTTCGTCCCAGCAGCGCCGCCCGCACGAGGCTCAGCGCCGCCACCTCCTCGTCAGCGGCAAACGCAACGCGGACATCCGCGTCTCCGGGGCCACGGTCGGCGGCGATGTCCGCCGCGATGATCGTCCGCCCGCGTCGGCCACCGGTGACGAAGAGTCCTTCGGGGTCGGGGAGATAGCGGGAGCTGTAGCGTGGATACCGCGTCGCGGGGTCGATGCCCCAGAAGAGGACTGCGTCGGCGCGGTTGCGGATCTCACCCAACGTCGCGGTGCTGCGTCCCCGTCGCTGCGCAGCCAGCAGGCCTGCGGCGGCCGTCGCGGAGGTGATGCTGTCGAGTGCGGCGCCGAGCACGTCCGCGACCGCGATGGCGGCGCGGTACGTCTCGCACGGGAGATCGGCGGCGAGGTACACGAGGACGCGATCGGCGTCATGGAGCTTCGCGGCGACCGCGGCCAGCGCGGCGACTGGATCGCCCTCGCGGATGCCGGCTCGGATGCGGGCAGGAACGTGACCGTCGCCGAACCAGAGGGCGCCCAACGCGCAGGCGGATCGAGTCTCCACGATGCGCTCGGTGCGGACGACGATACTGATATCGTCGCAGGCGCATCCGCAGCCGAGGCAGGTCGCGTGCTCGACCATATGGTCGGCCGCGGGGAGAGGAACGTCGGGCACCGTCGGGCTCGGTTCGGGCCGATCAAGAGGGGCGGGGAAGGATACCGATCGCTCGGGTAGCGAAGCAAGAGCGACGCCGACGCGCGCGCGCGCGGACCAGCCTCTTGCTTGACTGCTGGTGCCTGAGGCGTGACCTTCCCCCTCCCCTTCCGCGCGAGGAGTGTCATGAGTTCGGAATACGTCGTCCGCTCGGGGGTGGCCGTTGCCGCCGCCGCGCTATTAGCCGTCGCATGCACGAATGATCGTCCGTCGCCAGAGGCGCCGGGATCCGCCGCCATCGCCAACGGGACGTCGGCGTCCGCGTCGACACTCGCCGCGGTGAACGCGGACCGCCACCTCATCCAAGTGCAGCCCGGCGGATCCGTCGATGCGATGGCGGCGCGTGTCGTGTCCATGGGCGGTCGCGTCGAGCGCACGCATCAGGGATTGGGGCTCGTGATCACACACGGGCTGTCGGCGACTGCCGTGTCGTCGCTGCGTGCGTCGTCCGACGTACTGAGCGTGGTCGGCGACCGGACGGTGCAGTGGATCCCGTCCATGAGTAAGCAGCATCTCACGTCCAGTCGGGCGATGGTGACGACGTCGCGTACGCCACACGTGGATCAGAGCGGGGCCGCATTCTTCTCCTTTCAGTGGAACCTCCCGGTGATCCGCGCCAACGCCGCGTGGCTGGTCACGCGCGAAGGCCGGAACACGCTGGTGTGCGACCTGGACACGGGGGTCGATCCCACGCACATCGACCTGGCCGGCAAAATCAATCTGGGCGTGAGCACGTCCTTCGTGGCCACCGAGCCCGACATCCTCGACCGCAACACGCACGGCACCTACGTGTCGGCGTTGATCTCGTCGAACGGGATCGGGATGGCGTCGGTCGCGCCCGAGACGGAGCTGTGTCAGGTCAAGGTGCTCGACAAGACGGGGACCGGCTCGTTCGGCGACGTGATCACCGGCGTGGTGTACGCGGCCGATGCCGGTGCCGATGTCATCAACATGAGCTTGGGCGCCGTCCTGGCGCCCCGGGACACGGGCGTTGCCCAACTGGCCCGGATGTTTCAGGCCGCGGTGGACTACGCGTACCGGCACGGCGTGACGATCGCGGCGGCGGCCGGGAACGACGCGATCAACCTGGCGGCGGTGGATTCGATCGAACTGCCGGCGGAACTGCGCCACGTGATCAGTGTCGGCGCGACGGCACCGACCAATCAGCAGAATTTCGACCAGATCGCCAGCTACTCGAACTTCGGCTTTCCGGGCACCACGGTGTTCGCGCCGGGCGGGGATTTCCAGCCGCAGAACGGCGGCGTCACGCAGGATTTGATTCTCTCGGCGTGCAGCAGCTTCGCGACCGAACTGCTTCCGGCGATCGACTGCTCGAATCACGAGACCTACATCTTCGACGACGGGACGAGCGCCGCGTCGCCGCACGTCGCGGGTGAGGCCGCCATCCTCAAGTCCGACCGCCGGAGAGTGAGTCATTTCCGGCCGGATTTCCTGACCGAGGCCTGCATCATCAACGGCACCGACCGCATTCTCACACGCGGCCGGTATCCGGATCCGCTCTACGGCTTCGGCCGGATCGACATCATCGGCGGCCGCGACTGTCGGCACTTGGTGACGGAGAGGTTGTAGTGAGTGGGTAGTGGGACGTGGGTAGTGGGACGTGGGTAGTGGGACGTGGGTAGTGGGACGTGGGAAGTGGTTGGCGATTACCCGGAGCGCCGCATTGGTGCCTCCGGGTTTTTGCTACCCGCCAACCACTAACCGCCACTCACTTCTCTCGGTCGCCTCGTAGATCCGATTCGCGCGGCGGAGGAGTTGGGCTTGGCATTCGACGCCGGTGTCGGCGACGGCAAAGACGGAGCAGATCGGGGCGCCCCGCGGGATGTGGGTGCCGGGGCGCGGGATGTCGCGCACGTCGGGGTCGGCGAGCCAATCGGGCGTCGCCGGCCCGACTGTCAGTGCGTGCCGCGCGAACACGATCGCCTTTCCCACCGCCCCTGATCCGCGCGACGGCGTGGCCAATGGACCGTACGTGGCGAGGGCATGCGTACACCCGGCCACGTGCGCGGCGAAGATGGAGATGCCGTCGCGGCGCTCCGCCAACTCCATCGCGGCGGTGAATCGTGGGTTGATCTCGATCGGGATCGGGCGTCCGCGACGGGCGATGAAATCGATCCCATTGACCCCGACCAATCCAAACGCGCGGGTCGCGACCTCCGCGGTCACCACGGCCGCGTGCCAAAGTGGCGTGTCGTGGCCCCACGTCGGATCGTCGGCCGGTGCGAGAATATTGCCGCAATACCGAAACGGTGGTGCCCCCAGGGCGCGCTCGCCGATCAATTGCCGAGTCACCGCGATCGGGATGCTCTGTCGACCGTCGGCGGCGAATGCGATCGATCCCGCGGCCCCGGTGATCCGCTCCTGGAGCACACAGTCGCGCGACACCGAGATGCCCGACCGCCACGGTCGAATCCCATGGCCGCCGCCCGACCGCCGCGGCTTGATGAGCCACCGACCGCGCGCATCGATCGTGCCCGAGCGCGGCGCGGACTCTCGGAGCCGCGGCACGGGGATGCCGGCATCGGCGAGCGCCTGCGCCCATGCCCGTGGCGCGCGGGCCGCAGCGAGCGTCGCCGGGGAGTTGCCCCAGAGATGGCGGCCGCGAGTCAACTGTCGCAGCGCATCGAGGTGGTTCTCGAAGTTCGACACGTAACACACGGCGACCCGTCCCGCATCGTCGCGCCGTGCCGCGCGCTCGTGGTCGTCAGGACGTTGGATGGGTCGGCGAGTCGGTGCGCCCTCGCCGACCGTCGTAGCCCTCGTAGCCCTCGTAGCCCTCGTAGCTGTCGTAACCGTCGCTGCTGCCGTAGCCGCCGCCTGCGCGCTATATGGCGCCACCGGCCGCGTGTCGGCGATCGCGACCAGGTCGAGATCCGCATACGCGTCGATGGCGATGACGGCGTACCCGGCGCGGACCGCCGATTCCGCCATGCCGCGCACGCTGACGCCCGCGATCAGCACCTGCGGCGTCATACGCCCAGGCGCCGCCGAGCGTCGTCGGGAGCAATGACATAGAGGTGGTCGAGGACCGAGCCCCCGGCTTGCCGCAGCGCGAGCACATCCACCAATTGGGCATGCGATCCGCCTGCCAATCCGTCGGCGATGAGCGCCGCGCCCTGCGCCGCATGCTTCGCGGTGCTGGCGAATCCCTCGAGTCGCCGAACCGGCGCGATGGTCCGGAGCCGGGCCGCGAAGCTGTCGAATACCCGCGCCGACTGTGCGAACCGACCCGAGAGTACGATCTCGGCGGGCTGCGGCACCGCGACGGTCAGCGCCGCCACCGCCTTGCAGCCTCCTTCGAGGTACGCGGACCACGCGAGGGCATGGCGGGGCGATGTCGGGTTGGCAAAGGCATCGGGATCGACGACCGGTTCGCCAACGACCGCCGCCGCGCCGCCCGTGAAGAGGAGCGCTTTGGTGACATGGCCCGCGAGGAATGCAACCTCGCCGTCCAGCGCACCCGCCGATCGCACACCGATCGGGCCGGACGTTCCACCGATCCCGTCAACGATCTGGCCGTCGGAGACCGCGAGCGCCGCCGTGAACGCACCGCCCAGCTCCAGAATGATCAGCGAGACGTCGTGCACCGCGCACTGACGGCGCTCGGCCTGTTCGACGATCGCAAGCGCGGTCGCGCAGACTTTATCCGCGGTGCCGAGATCGACCCGGTTGATCTTGCGGTGCGCCGGCACCGTGGAGAGGTGTACCGTGCCAGGCGTGAACACGACGGGCAGTGGCGACGCGGCGAGCGCGCGGAGGAGCGCGCCGAGCTTGCCGATCCCGCCGCTCTCTCCCGGTGCCGCGAGCATCGCGAGGCGCAGCGCGTCGTCGGACAGTTCGTGGCCGCGGGTGAGCGGCAGTCCGTAGCCGGACGGGCCGGCAACGAGGTCGAGCGGCGCCTCCGCGACAAGCCGTGCGACGAGCGCCGCCGGGTCTGCCACCGCGGACGCAGTCGGGATCGCGGCATCGAGGAACACCTGCCCGTCAGCCAGACCGCACAGATCGATGGAGACGGTACCGGGATCGATGCCGATGACGCGCATGACGAGTAATTCGTGGTTGGTGGTTAGTGGTTAGTGGTTAGCAACCTATCTCGACGGCTGGCATTCGCGACCAGTCCCGGCCCCGCGAGCCAACCACCAACCACCAACCACCAACCACCAACCACCAACCACTAACTGCTGATCTTCTGCGCTAGCTCCTGGATCGTTTCGGCATCGAGGGTAGCGTCGGCGGTTTCGAACAGTCGGGCGATGGCCGCTTTGTGGATCGTCATCTTGAAATTGCCGACGCCGAGGGCACCGAAGCAGGTGACACCATCGCGAGTGACGCCGTCGTCGGTGGGCTCGATGCCTTCGAGGCCTTGGGGGGGAACCGCGTTGAGATCCACCGCGACTTTGAGCCCCGCCCGATTGGCCCATGCGGTGCGTTGCACGAGCTGGACGCCGGCGGGACCGCAGTTGAGCAGCACCTGCGCGCCCTCGAGACAGGCGGCGGCTTGTCCGGCGTCGGTCAGACACGTGGCGTCCACCGCTCCACCGAAGCGCTTCACAATGGCGTCCTTCGCGCGGTCGCCGTCGGGTGTGCGCCGGGAGGTGATCAGTACTTTGGCGCCGGCCTGGGCGAGGAGACCGGCGGCGCGCATCCCCACCGGTCCAGTACCGGCCGTTACCACGATGCGTTGGCCAGCGACGCTGCCGCCCACCGCCCGTCTGATCTTCACGACGGCGGCAACCGCGGTGGTATTCGAGCCGTTCGAGTCGAGCATGACGGAGACGCGAAATGGCCCGAAAAACGCCTTCTGTGCCGCACCGAGCAGCGCTTCGCCGACGCTCATGTCGGCGCCGCCGATGAAGACGGCGGTGTTGTGGAGATGCTTGGGGCCGCGCGTAAAAATGCAGCCGTGCACCAGGTCGCGGACATCGGGCGGCGTCACCGCGTGCCTGCTCATGATCTCGTCCACGCCGGCGTCGTACGCGACGACCTGGTCGAATACACTGGCGTGAGGGGACGAGTCGAGCTGGAGGAGGAGTTTTTTCATGCGAAGAACCGAGCCTGGGGCTTGAGAGGTGGAACGGGGCTTGGAGGTAGCGGGGCAGAGACAGCGAGGGCCGGCTGCGGGATTCTGCAGCCGGCCCTCGTGTCATCGCTGGGCGTTGGGGCGGGGGCGTCGGGCGACTGACCCGCCGCCAACGCCTCACCCGTCGCGCCTGGGCTACTTGCTGTCCGCGCCGCCAGCGAACGGGTGGTGCGCCGTCTTTGCGCCGGAGATGACGGTGTCCATCGTCGGCAGTTTCTTCCACGCCCGCTCGATCGATTCTTTGGTCGCGCGGTAATTGAAGTCGAAAATCTTCTTGTCGTCCTTGGCATCCCAGTGGATGAACACGCCGACCGTGATGCAGAGCTCATCCACCTTGTCACGCGGGATCACACCGCTCGACACTGAATCGACGACGGCGCGGGCCACCGCAGCTTGGGCGGGGCCGAACATCTGTACGGCCTGCTTGGCGCCCTTGATCGTGACCTTGTTGTACAGAATCGTGTCCGGCTTCGCCGGCAGATTCGGCGCCACGACTGCGAGCAGGGTCGTGAAGCCGTCCTTGTTGTTCGTGAGCGCGCTGGCGAACGCCGCGCCCGCATGCCCCGACTTGGACCCGATGATCAGGTCGATGTGGGCGACCTCGTTGCCGTCGCCGACTAGCGACTCGCCGAGAAAGAAATCCGCTGCCATGGGATCCTACCTCCGTACCGAATTGGGTGGAGAGATCTGTTGCCTTTAGATCGGCGCCGGGCGCGAGAGGCCGACCCGCCTAAGCCAGAGCGGCCCGCCGGGATGCGGGCGCGCACCCCGGTGGGCAGTCCCGCAGGCAGGCAACACCAAGCGGGTAGCTCGTCGAGCGGGAGAGGATGGCCGAGACCTGTCGGAGTGTCAAGGGGCTCGCCTGTAGAGCTCGGATGGCTGAGGTCGGGGTCGGATCCAGGCTTTCCACGGGCCTTGGGAAGGCCTAGTTAAGTTATCTCGACGCGGGCCCCTGGCCCAGGGGCCCTGGCCAGCCGGCCAAGGCCTTTCAACCGCCGATCCCTGACCGCCGCCGTGCGAATTCCCTACGAAACCTTTCGGCTGTCGAATGGCTTGTTCGTGACCGTGTCGGAGGACCATACGGCGCCCCTGGTCGCGGTGAACCTGTGGTATCACGTGGGATCGGCCAACGAGCGCGAGGGGCGGACGGGGTTCGCGCACCTGTTCGAGCACATGCTGTTTCAGGGGTCGGCCCAAGTCGGCGCCAACGAGCATTTCGAGCTCATCCAACGCGCGGGTGGGACGTTGAACGGCTCAACCTGGCTCGATCGCACGAACTACCACGAGACCGTTCCCTCCAACCAACTCGGCATCGCGCTCTGGCTCGAGGCGGATCGCATGGGGCAGCTGCTCCCCGCGATGACCCAGCAGAAGCTCGACACCCAGCGCGACGTCGTGAAGAACGAGCGGCGATGGTCGGTAGACAACCAGCCCTACGGCACGTCGTGGGAGAAGCTCCAGGAGCTCGCGTTCCCCCGCGGGCATCCGTTCCACCACTCGATCATCGGATCGATGGAGGATCTGTCGGCCGCGAGCCTCGACGACATCGGCAACTTCTTCGCGACCTACTACACGCCGGACAACGCCGTGCTCTCCATCGCGGGGGACGTGGACGTGGCCGAGGCGCAGGCGTCGGTCGAGCAGTTCTTCGGGGCCATCCCGCTCGGCGCCGGCCGCCCGCCGCTCGCGCCGATGGATGTCCCGCCCCGGTTTGGTGCGTCACGGCGGGAGGTGGTGGCGGATGATGTGCGGCTCCCGCGACTGTTCCTCGCCTTCCGGACGCCAGTGTTCGGCTCCGCCGACTATTACACCGCCAGCGTGTGCGGCGCGGTGCTCGGGTTGCGACGCGGCAGCCGCCTCCACCGCACGCTCGTCCGCGAGCGCCAAGTCGCGGCCGATGCGACGGCGTTTACGACCGATCTCGCGAAGGGCGCGGACCTCCTCGTCGCCGACGTCACTGCGCGACCGGGCATCACCGCGGCGCGCCTCGAGGAAGACGTCTTGCGAGTCGTAGATCACCTGCACCGCGACGGTGTGACGGAGGCCGAAGTGCAACGCGTCGCGGCCCTGATCGAGACGGGCTACACCGCCGCCCTCCAGGAGGTGTCGGAACGGGCCGACAAGCTGTCGCAGTTCGCGACGTATTTCGGAGATCCCGGCTTGATCAACGCGCAGGTGCCGCGCTACCGCGCGGTGACGGCGGCCAAAGTGACGGCATTCGCGCGTGAGTGGCTAGGGGATGACAATCGGGCGAGCCTGGTGTACGTGCCCCGTGATGCGTCGGCTGGCGTGGACGGCACGTCGGACGTCCGCGCGGCGGACGCCTGAGGGCCGCCGGCGGATCGCCGCGCGCGCGGTCGCGGTCGAGCGCTTGCGCGGAGCGGGTATGACCACGAGTCGCCCGCTGCCGGGCGCGAGTCGCCCCTACGCCTTTCCGCGGTTCGAGCGCCGCACGCTGAGCAACGGGCTCGGACTGGTGATCGCGCCACTCACGAAACTGCCGGTGGTCACGTTGCTCGCGGTTGTCGATGCGGGGGCCGTGACCGACCGACGCGGTGAGGAAGGATTGGCACAGCTCACAGCACGGACGCTGTCCGAGGGCGCGGCTGGGCGTGACGGCGCGGCGCTGTCGGAGGCCGTGGAGCGACTCGGCACGGCCATCGACACGAGTGCCGACTGGGACGCGGCGCTCGTGCGGATGACCGTCCTCACCTCGCGGTTGCCCGATGCGATGTCGGTGTTGGGCGATGTCCTCATGGCGCCGGCACTGCCCGCGCGCGAGGTCGAGCGGCTCAAGGCCGAGCGATTGGCGGAGCTCCTGCAGCTGCGGGCCGAGCCACGCGGACTGGCCGACGAGACGCTTGACCGCGTGGTCTACGCCGACAGCGCGCGCTACGCGCTCCCCGCCGGCGGCACCGAGCAGTCCGTCTCGGCGTTGACGCCCGATGCGGTGGCCGGCTGCTATGGTGCGCGCTATCACCCGGGCGCGGTCACGCTGGTGGTGGCAGGGGACGTGGACACCGCGGCCGTCGAGCGGCTCGCGGAATCGACGTTCGGGAAATGGCGCGGCGTGGCCCGAGGCGAGATCGCATGTCCTGACCGCGCCGTGTCGGCGGGCCGCCGGGTGCACGTGGTCACCAAGCCTGGCGCTCCGCAGTCGGAGCTTCGGATCGGACATGTCGGGATCCGGCGCGCGCACCCGGACTATTTTCGCGTGCTGGTCATGAACGCGATCCTCGGCGGGCTCTTCTCGTCGCGTATCAACCTCAATCTGCGCGAGGCACACGGGTACACGTACGGTGCGCACTCGGGCTACGACTGGCGGCGGTGGGCGGGCCCTTTCGCGGCGGAAACCGCGGTGCAGCGCGACGTGACCGATGCCGCGGTGCGCGAAGTGTTGAACGAGATCGATCGGATCCGCGATGCGCCGGTCAGCCCGAGCGAGCTGTCGTTGGCCACGAGCTATCTGGACGGCGTGTTCCCGATCCGATTCGAGACGACGGACGCGGTCGCGACCGCGTTGGCCAATCTGGTGCTGTACGAGCTGCCAGGCGACTACTACGACAGCTACCGCGCGGAGGTGCGGGCGGTGACCGCCGCAGACGTGCTCGCGGCCGCGCGCGCGCATCTGCACCCGGACCGACTCCAACTCGTCGTGGTGGGCGACCCGGAGGGAGTGCGCGAGCCACTGGAGCGGATGGCGATCGGTCCGCTCACTGTGTCTGACGACCGCGGCGAGCGAATCGCGTGAGCAACGCGCGGATCGGCACCCAGCGCATCTATACGGGGCGCGTGCTCAATCTCGACGTCGATCAGGTGCGGTACCCGGATGGCTCGGTGGGCGAGCTCGAGATCGTGCGCCATCCAGGGGCGAGCGCAATCGTGCCGTTTCTCACCGACCCGCTGGGCGAGGATCCGCAGATCCTGCTCCTGCGCCAATACCGGTACGCGGCGGACGGGTACCTCTATGAGGTGCCTGCGGGGCGCCTCGAGCCTGGTGAGGCTCCGCTCGACTGTGCGCGGCGCGAGCTCCGCGAGGAAACAGGGTGTACGGCGGAGCGCATCGATCCGCTCATGAGCCTGTACACGACGCCGGGGTTCACCGACGAGCTGATCCACCTCTTCCTGGCGACGGGACTCACGCGTGGCGCGACCGCGCACGAGGCGGACGAATTCTTCGAGGTCGAGACGCTCACCCTGTCGCGCGCGCTCGAAATGATCGAGCGTGGCGAGATCCGCGATGCGAAAACCGTGGTGACGCTGCTGTACGCTGCGGGATTCAAGGGAGGGCGGTAGTCGGTCAGTGGCGTCCTCTTCCCTGCGCGTGCTGCTGATCGGGAGCCACCGGACCGAGCGTATCGAGCGGGGGGTGGAGCGGGCGATGCAGCGGGCTGGGCATCGGACGCTGTTGATCGACGATCGCCGGCTGCGCCGCAACATCGGCACCGCGCTCACGCAGCGGTGGGTGTTGGCGGCCGCGCGGCGATTCCGGCCCGACTACGTCTTCTTCAGCAAGTCGCTGGGTCTCACGCTGGAGACGGCGGCGGAGTTGGCGCGCGACCGGCCAAGCGCTCTGTGGTATCAGGATCCGCAGTGGTATGGTGACGCGCTCCTCCCGGACATCGCGCACACGATCGCGGTGGGGCATCTGGTCGGGACCTTCTTCGTCACCGGCTTCGAGGGTGAGTGGCGCGCAATGGGCCTCAACGCGAAGCTGCTGCCGTCGGCCGCCGACGGCGACATCCGACCGGTGCCGGCCGACCCCGCGTACGCGGCCGACGTCGCGTTCATCGGCACCGGGCCCGGCGTGTCCCACGGTGGGGCGGGATTCGCCCCGGAGCGAGCGGAGTTCCTGGCGTCGGTGGCCGCGGGGCTCGGGACGGCGGCGCGGGTGCGCGTGTGGGGCGGCGGATGGGACGCATGGCGCGACCGGATCGAATGGGGGGGACGCCCCGTCTTCGGCCGCGACCTCTCGCGAGTCTGCTCGTCGAGCGCGATCGTGTTGGGGATCAACCCGTCGCGGGCGGCGGGGGCGACGCTCTACACATCCGACCGACTCTGGATGATGGTCCTGGGCGGTGGCTTCTACCTCGGTCGCCGTACTCCGGGGCTCGATCGCCTGCTCGTTGACGGTGAGCACTGCGCCTGGTACGACGATGTCGGCGAATGCGTGGCGCGGGCGCGCTATTATCTCGACCACCCGACCGATCGGGCCCGCATCCGCGCAGCGGGCGAGCGGCTCGTGCGTGCGCGACACACGTTCGATCAGCGGGTGGACTACCTGTTGACGGGCCGGGAATGGAACGATGGCGGTCGCGGGTAGTCACGCCACCGGCTGCTACTTCCCGCCCCCCAACACCCAGTCGTAGACGGACGCCGTGCGGGACGCGGTGAGCGCCATGGAAAACCGGTTCGCGCGGACGCGGGCGGCCGCGGACAGCGCGGCGCGCCGCGCCGGGGACTCGATGAGTGCGGCGATCGCGGCGCCCAGGGCAGAGGCATCGCCCACTGGCGTGAGAATGCCCGACACGCCGTCCTCGATGATCTCGGGGATACCGCCCGCCGCCGTCGCGACCACCGGCTTGCCGAACGCCAGCGCGTCGAGGAGGACCGTACCCATCCCTTCTTCGCGCGAGCTCAGCGTCACGATGTCCGCGGCCGCGAGCAGCGCATCGGCATCGCTCCGGTAGCCGACGGCGTGCACCACGTCGCCAAGGCCATGGCGCGCGATGGCCGCGTGCACGGCGTCGCGGAGCGGACCGTCGCCGACCAGCACCGCATGCAGCGCCGGGACGCGGCGTCGCGCGACTGCGATGGCGTCCACGAACGTCACCGGATCTTTGTGGCCGACGAGTTGCGCGACCTGTACGACCACGGGCGCGTCGATCGGGACGCCGAGCGTCAGCAGCGTGTCGCGGGCCACCGGAGGCGTCGGCCGCGACAGGTCAACGCCACTCGGGATCACCTCGATGCGTGACGGGATGATCCCGCTCGCGATCAGCGCTTCGGACACCGCGCGGGAGATCGCGATCACGCCGTCGGCGCGTCGGTATTTCCAGCGACTGCCGGGATTCGTGCGGAGACGGAAATCGACGCGTCGGGTCACGACGAGGCGGGCCGACGTGCGGAGGGTCGCGAGCGCGGCCAACGCGGCCGCGTGCGCCGTGTGCGCGTGCACGATGCGCACGTTGCGCCGGCGGATCGTCTGGCGCAGCACCCATGCGGCGACGAGGTCGAATTCGACGACGGGTCGCGTCTCGATCACCGGGATCCCGGCGTCGCGCGCGCGGGCCGCCAGCGGCTCACCGGCGCGCGCGGCAATCAGCGACTCGTACCGTCCGGGATCGAGCATTCGGGCCAGCCACAGCACCTGCCGCTCGCCGCCGCGCCACCCGCGCTCGGTATCGAGGTGCAGCACGACCGGCACGCGCAGCGAGTGATGCGGCGCGCGACCTGGCGACGCGTCGGGCACGCTGTGTACCGGATCCGACGGCAGGTCCGACGGCGCAGTAGACTCCCGCGACGCCGTCACAGGAGCGCGCACAGCTCATCGAAGAAGCGGCCCGCGGCGGTGCCGATGGTCAGGCTCGCGAAGTGTGCCGTCGGTGGCGGCCCGGAGGTGCGCGCGAGCTCGATGGCGGCGACCAAACTGTCGTCGTCGTCGAGGGTGAAGTAATGCGGGGAGTCACCGAGAAATTCGCGATGGGCTTCGATGTCGGAGGCGACGACGGGCGTCCCGCACAGCGCCGCCTCGATGCCGGTGAGTCCCAGTCCTTCAAAGCGGCTCGGGCACACGACCACCGACGCGTGCTGGTACGCCGCGACGACCTGGGCGCCGGACAGCCCGCTGCGTACTCGGAGTGGCACACCGAGTCGCTGGGCGAGAGCCCGAATGGCGTCGTGCGACGATCCGCGGCCGATCACATCCACCTGGGCGCCCAAGCGAGCCGCCGCACGAATCACCGCTTCGTGGTTCTTGGGTGCCACGAGGCGTGACACACTGAGGAGCCGGAGGGCGGACGCGTCGGCGTCGTCGGTCGGCCGGTTGCGCGCGCACTCCGGACCGAACAAGTCGGAATTGTAACAGTACTGAACGACAGTGGGCGCGAGGCCGAAATGCCGCGAGACATCGACCGCCGACGCGGCACTCGGTGTCCACACGGCCCGCGCGTGGCTCGCGACAAACCGGAGCCGGCTGTAGTAGCCGCGTCGGGTAGTGTAGCGTGGTCCGCCAATTCGAGGGACCGTGGCCAGCCGACCGCCCAGCGACACGACTGGATCATATCGGCCCTCCCCGATGCGCGATGGCGGGAGATCCCAGACGTACGAGACAAACGGGACACGGTGCCGGTGGCAATATCGCCAGACGGCCGGCGCGAGATCGTGATTCATGGCGACCGCGAGTGCGGCGGGCTCGTCGCCGCTCACCGCGATATCGAGGCCGAAACGGCACAGATCGGGTACGATCAAATGCTCGTAGTCATTTCGACCGAACCAGCGAATATCAGCCACGTGGCGCTGGGCGTGCGACTGACGGGCGGCGGGCCGCGGACACCAACTGTCGCATCGTCAACCGTGGCGGCTCCTCGGGTGTCTGACGAGAGATGCGGCGTGCGAGGCCGGCCGCCCACCGCCGCGATGCGCCACGCCCCTGCGCGCATGCGAACGGCCGCGATCCCGATCCAGGACCGTCCCCGGACCGGCGGAAATAATGTGTCTGTCGGGCGCGGGCGGTAGGCGCAGCACCGGCGCAAGTGTCCCATGCGGTGTCGCCAGAAGTAGACACTAATGGGCGGCTTCGGTATATGATCGGTATCCTCCGAAACGTGTAAATCATTCATGGACAATAGTATAGCTGAATCTATATCAACGGACGTACCGGGCATGCGGCGTGCGATTCGGGCGTTGCTGGAAGTCTTGGTAGCGGGTTGCGTGATCCTTATGAGGGCGGATGGGGAACATGGCTGACGTCGCGCTGAAGCGGGTGTCGTCGCGGGCTCCGAGCGAGGAGCGAGCGCGTGGCGTGAGGTCCGCACGATCTGGGACGGCGACGGCGGGCGCGCCGTCGCTGCGAGAGCGCCTGCCCACGCTGGACGACTCGGCCGTGGTCGAGTTGTTCCTCGCCGGGGAGGAGCGCGCATTTCAGGCGCTGGTGGAGCGGTACCAGGTCCGATTGCTGAACTTCATCTACCGGACGATTGGCGATCGAGAGCGGGCGGAGGACCTCGTCCAGGAGGTGTTCATCCGCGTGTATCGCCATCTGCATCGCTTCGACCGCGGAAAGAAGTTCTCGACGTGGGTCTACACGATTGCGTCGAATCTGGCGAAGAACGAACTGCGGAATCGGTCGCGGAATCCGCTGGTGTTGTTCCAGACGATCAAGAAGAACTGGGACGACGAGGACCGGCCGCTGCAGTTCGAGGATAGCGCCTCGCGGCCGGACGATCTGTACCGCAAGCGTCACCTGCGTGAGGTGGTCGAAGCATCAGTGGCGCGGTTGCCGGAGCATCATCGGCAAGTGTTCGTCCTGCGAGAGCTCGAAGGGAAGTCGTACGAGGAGATCGCCGAGATCACGGCCTGCAACCTGGGCACCGTGAAGTCGCGGCTGAACCGCGCCCGGAACTCCTTCGCCGAGATCATCGCGCCGGCGTTGAGGTGACCGCGGCGCACCGGAGCTAGCGAGCCGGTCCGCCCGCGGGAGGTCACCGAGCGGGGTCGGCCGGCACCGACTGGGGCCGCGCGTTTTTTTCAGGACTCCGGAGGGGTTGGGAACCCAGGCTCGGGCGGCGTGTATTGTTCGGCGACCTCAGAGCGAGTGCGCCGGACCAGTATGGACTGCGGGACCTTCCGAGAGAACCACGGGGCATTGATCGACGAGGCGGTCTGCGATGCCGACCTCGTCGCGATGCGGCGCCATGTGTCGGAGTGCGCGGCCTGTGCGGCGCACGACACAGCTGTGCGGCGCGCGTTGCTACTGTTCCGCAACATGCCGATGATCGAGCCGTCCTCAGATTTTTCCGTGCGGCTCCACGCGCGGCTCCGCGACGTACGCTCCGAGCGTCGACCCGTGGCGCGGGCGGCGTATCGGGGTCCTGGCGTCGGCGCATTTGCCGGGCTGGCGGCGGGCGTGATCGCGGCCGGATACCTCTCGGTGTCGGCGTCCACCTGGACCCCACCGGTCGGTCCCGTGACGATAGCACCCGTGGTGGCAATCGCGCCCGCGAGCGATCCCAACAGCGGGCCGACGATTGCTCCGGCGAGCGACGCCGCGGATCTCGGCGCCGAATCGGACGCCGACGCCATGTCGGCGCTGACGAGTCCCGCGTTCATCGCGTCGGTATCGGCCGGCAGCCCGGTGTGGCCGGCGACCGTCCTCGCGGCCCGCGCGCCCGCGCGCCTCGCGGCGGTGCAGCTCAAGCTCACGAGGTTGGGCCGATAGCGCCTCGTCGGCGGTCGCATGTCGGCTGACGGCCGAGCGCCGGCCGCTCGTCCGTGGCATGGCAGCCGACAGGGGTGAACGGGTCGCGCGACCGGCCAGTCGTGGCGGCCGCGACGCGTGGGTGTCGGCAAGCGACATCGGGACCTACGAATATTGCGCGCGCGCGTACTGGCTCGAGCGAGTCCAGCGCGTACGGCGTCCCGACGGCACCGGGTCACGATTGGCCGCGGGCACCGCGCATCATCGGGCACATGGCCGTCGCGTCACGTGGCAGGGTCGGCTGGTGCGAACGGCCGTCGCGTTGTTGACCGCCGGGGTATTGCTGGTGCTGGTGCATGCCGCGTCCCATCGAGTCAGACCGGCGACCCATCCGATTCCAGTCTTCAGCCTATGATGTGGGCCGCCGTCGTCCTCGTCGCGATGGGCATCGTGTCGCTGGTCGCGGCATGGTGGGTCTCGCGCAGTACCGGTGTGCGCGCTGACGCGACCGTGATCGCGTCTGATGTGGGGCACCTCGAACCTGAGACGCTGCGGGATCCGGTGCTGCGCATCCGCGGACGTCCGGACTACTTGGTCCGGGAGCTCGGGAGCGAGCGAGTCTATCCGGTGGAAGTCAAGCCGACTCGCGAGGCATCGGCCCTCCACGAATCGGATGCGCTGCAGCTCGGTGCGTACATGCTGCTCGCCGAGGCGCGGTATGGTGCAGCGTTCGCCGGGTACGGGGTGGTGCGCTACCGATCGTCTGAGTTCCGGGTCCCGCTCACGGCGGAGTTGCGGCGCCGATGCATCGCGGCGGCGGAGGGGATTCGGACGGCGCGACGGGCGGCGGCCGTCCACCGCAGTCACGAGCTGCGAGCGAAATGCTGGGCCTGCGGTGTGCGGGTCGCCTGTGACGAGTCGTTGACCTAGGGTATCTTCTCGCCATGCCCACGGCGACCGAGCACGCATTCGGCAAGACCATCACGGCCGGTGCGTTCGCCCCCGTCTACTACCTGTGGGGCGACGACGACTTTCGGAAGAGCGAGGCGGTGGGGCGGGCGATCGACGCGGCCGTGCCGCCCACCCTGCGCGATTTCAACGTCGAGGTCCATCGAGGGGGGGACCTCGACGCCGAAATGCTGGAATCGATCTTGGGGACGCCGCCGATGATGGCCGACCGCCGCGTGGTGGCCGTGCGCGACGTCGAGGCGCTCAAGAAGGACGCGCGCCGCGCGCTCGATCGGTACCTCGATCGACCCGCGGCCGATACCACCGTGTTTCTCGTGGCGACGGCAGGGGCCAAACCGGATGCGGCATTGCGGGAGCAAGCCGTCGCGGTAGAGTACCCGGAACTCACGGGGGATCGGCTGCCCAAATGGATCGCGCACCGGGCGTCTGAGCTGCACGCCACAATCACCCCCGAGGCGGCGGCGCTCCTGCAACAGGCGGTGGGGCCGGAGCTGGCGGCGCTGGCGTCCGAGGTCGATAAACTGGTGAGTTACGTACGCGGCGCGGTGAACGACCTGGACGCCGTTCGGCACGCCGATCGGCGCGCCGAGGCCCATGGTGCGCCGGCGGCCGCGACGACGGTGACGATCGATGCGGACGCCGTCGCGGCGGTCGTGGGGGTCCGGCGCGGTGAGACGCTGAGCGACCTGCTCGACCGGATCGCGGCGCGCGATGCCGTGGGCGCCCTGGCGTTGATCGAGCACGTATTGGCGCAACCCAAGACGACCGCGGTGTCGATCGTGATGGCACTCTCGGTGCAGACATTGGCGATGGCGTGGGGGCGGGCGCGGCGTGATGAGGGGGTTCCCTCCGGGCGACTGGCGTCCGAGTATTTCACGTTGCTCAAGGAGACGGGGGCATACCCAATGCGGCCCTGGGGCGAGGCGATCGCGGCGTGGGTCGGAGCGGTGGACCGGTGGAGTGCGCCTGCCCTCGACCGCGCGCTGGATGCGCTGTTGGCGACCGACGTCGCGCTCAAGGACACGCGGGTGTCGACCGACGAACAGCTCATCGCCTCACTCGTGCTCGCGATGTGCGCGAGCGGCGAGCCACGCGAGGGCGGCGCGAGATCCGCACGCACGCCGGTTCGTGCGATGGCGCGCGGCGCGCGACGAGGCGTGTCGGCATGAACGCGTGGATCGTCGGATTCGCCTGCCTGGCGGCGGCCGCAACGGGTCGCGCCCAAGGGACCGACACGACGCACGCCGCACCCGCGGCGGCGCCAGTCGGAGCGCCGCCGGGTGCGCCGACGTTGGATTCCGCGGCGCCGGCTCGCGACACGACGGCACCGATGGGGCCCGCGGATTCGGCGATTCAGCGCGCGCAGTCGTTGGTTGCGCAGGGCCACACCGACGAAGGCCGGTCGCTCGTGGACTCGGTGCTCACGGTCGCGCCCCCAGGCTCATTGACCTACGCGTCGGCGCTCTACGCGCGGGCGTCACTCGCCACGAACGCCGACAGCGCGGAGGAAGACTACCGCCGGATCACGGTCGAGTACGCGACTTCGCCGCGGGCGGCCGACGCGCTCCTGCGGTTGGCGCAGCTCGAGCTCGCGCGCGGCGACCGGGCGCAGGCGGCGGATCATCTCGCGCGGCTCACCCGCGAGCAGCTCGCGGGCCAGACGGGGATCACGTACGCCAGAACGGAGCTGCAGGTCGGGCTCGCGTACTTCGACTTGCAGGATGCCGCGCACGCATGCGCGGCGCTGGTGGGCGCGCGCACCGCGGCGCCCGCGACGGACGTCGAGCTGCGGAACCGGATCGACTACAACATCCAACGGTGTCCGCGTTCGGCCTTCGAGCCGACGCCGGGGCCGGCAACCACGACACCACCAACGCCGACATCCGTCGCGACGCGTGACAGTGCGCACCGCGCCGCGACACGTGTCACCCGGGCCAAGGGCGACAGCTCGGCACGCAGGTCCCCATCGACGACTCCCGCGGCCGCAAAGGCCGCCGCGGTGCCATCCGGGGGGCGGCCGTCGGCCCCCGTCAGCGCCACGCCGAAGCCCCCGTCGCCCCCAGCGCCACCGCCGCCAGCCCGAAGCGCGACGACACCGAGTGCTGGCGCGGCGGCTCTCGAGACGCGGCACGGCATGCCCGGGTACACGGTGCAGGTCGCCGCGTATCCGACGCGCGCGGCGGCAGATACACTGGCGGCGCATCTGCGCGATCGTGGCTACGAGACCAGGGTGTGGGGCGTGGCGGCGCCGTTTCGCGTTCGGGTCGGGCGGTACACGACGGAAGCGTCGGCCGACGCCGTGCAGAGTGCGCTCAAGGCGAAGGGCATCGTGGGCTTCGTCACCGCCGCGGAGCCTGTCGCGCCCTGACTGTGGCGAGGTCGATTTAGCGCAGTGCCGCGGCGGCGGTGCGGGTCCCCCGCCAGGCGGCGTAGGTCCAGATCAGGCCGGAGATCGCGATGGCGACGGGGATGATCAGCACGGCCTCCGCGAGCGAGCTTCGCTCCGACAGTCGTCCGATGATGGCCGGCGACGGTACGTCGCCGAACAGGTGGATCGTCACGATCGCCCCGGCCATGGCGGCCGCACGAGCGACCGGCGGCACCTGACCGACAAGCGCGGAATTGATGGGGCCCGTCGAGATGAACAGGAGAATCTCCGCGGTCACCAGCGATGCCCAATACACGGTGGGGTCGGTCGCGGTCAGCGCCACGTACGCGAGTGGTGTCGCAAGCATCATCGAAATGCCGGAGAGCCAGAGGTAGCCCTCGCGCGTCCGCCTGACCAGTGCGTCGCCCGCCCATCCGCCGAGAAACGTCCCCAGAAATCCGGTGACCACGACCGCGCCTCCCAATTGCGTGTCGGCGGCGGCCAAGGGAATGTGGTGCACGCGGACGAGAAACGACGGCATCCAGCTCACGATCCCGCCAAGCGCAAAGGTGTACGCGGCGAATCCGAGCACGGTGCGGATGTACGGCCGATTGAGCAGCAGCAGGTAGATGCGCATGCCGGTCGGTCGGACCACGGCCGCATCGTGTGCGTCCCGACTCGCACTCGGTCGCCGTGATCCATCGACGTGCGCGGCACCAGCCGCACCGGACTCCGCCGACTGCGGGTCGGTCAGCGTGAGCATGAGCGCGGCGAGGAGGAGGCCGGGGATGCCGACCACGAAGAACGCCATGCGCCATCCGTAGTGCTGATCGATCAATCCGCCGATCACGTAGCCCAGCGCTGAGCCGATCGGCACGGCGGCGAAGAACACGGCGAAGACGCGGCCGCGCAGACGGGGCGGAAAGTAGTCGGCCAGCACCGCGGGGCCGATCGCCGAATACGCGGCCTCTCCGATCCCGACCGCCGCCCGCGCGGTCAGGAGAGCTGGATAGCTGTGCGCGAATCCGGTGAGCGCTGTGGCGATGCTCCACGCAGCGACGCCTGCGGCGACGAGCCGCAATCGCCACGGTCGATCTCCGAGTGCGCCGAACACGGGGGCGGCGCACATGTATACGAACAGGAATGCGCTGATGAGCACACCGAAGCGCGAATCGGTGACATGGAGCTCGGAGTGCTGGATGCTCTCGCCGACGCCGGGGACGATGGTGCGGTCGATGTAGTTGAAGAGATTGACCAGCGTGAGCACTGCGAGCGCGGCCCACGCCGCGCGCGTGGCGGGAGTGGCGTCCGACCCGGGGTCACCCGTCGAGAGTGAGGCGGTCATTGCGGTCGCTGATGCGCGGTGGAGCGTCGCGCGGATCGGAGCGAAATCACCGCGCAAAGGTCGGGGTGGTCAACCAGCGGCGCAACTGATGGCGCTCGCCGGCGTCCAACCGTGATGAGGGGTCCCGGCGTATACTGCGGCGTGATCCTCGACTGCCACGTCCACACGGCCGCACTGCTGCCGGGTCATGGGCGCGTCTCCGCGCGGGCGAGACGTGGCTTGACGTTTCATTGGATGCGGCACCAGCTCGGCATTCCGTACGGGGTGAGCGACGCGGCGATCGAGCGGGCGCTCGAGCGGGCGCTCGCCAGCTCGGTGGCTGGCACGCCGGAGCTCGACGCGGTCGTCCTCCTGGCCTTCGACGCCGTGTATACGGCCGAGGGCGTGATGGACGAGCCGGCGACACACCTTTACGTCTCCAACGACTACGTGATGTCGCTGGCCGCGCGGTATCCACGCGTCCTATTCGGCGCTTCGATCCACCCCTATCGTCAGGACGCGGTGGCCGAGGTCGAGCGTTGCGCACGCGCGGGCGCGGTGCTCTGCAAGTGGCTGCCGATCACGCAGCGCATCGATCCCGCCGATGCGCGATGCTTCCCCATGTACGAAGCGCTCGCCCATTTCGGATTGCCGTTGCTCAGCCACACCGGATGGGAGCACGTGCTGCCCCGGCTGGATCCGACGGTCGCGGCGCCGAGCCGGCTCGTGCCCGCGCTCGCGCGCGGGGTGACCGTGATCGCGGCCCACTCGGGGACGGGGGCGGTCCCCGGCGAGGGCTCGTACCGCGAGCAGTTCATGCGCCTCGCGCGGGAGCACGAGCGGCTCTATGGTGACACCGCGGGGATGAGCCTGCCCAACCGGTGGGGTGACTATGATGCGCTGCTGGCGGACGAGGCGGTCCGGGTGAAGCTCGTGCATGGCAGCGACTGGCCGATCCCCGCCTATCCTCGTCCGTGGCGTCACGGGTGGCGCAACTCGCGCGCGCTGCTGGCCGAACACAACCATCTTCGACGCGACGTCCTGATCAAGCGGGCCCTGGGCTTCGATGACGCCTACTGGCGGCGAGCGGGCCAGGATGTGCTGCGGGTGGCGAAGGGGGGTCGGTAGCCCAGCGAGCGGCCACGGGGCATCGGCTTTCGGGCCATATTGTCCCGCATGCGCTCGTGTCGTGTCGTGTGTCCCATGCGTCCCGTCCGGTGACCGCGGTGTCCGAGCCGACCGACACGCCCCTCATGCAACAGTACCGGGAGATCAAGTCCCGGCATCGGGACGCGATTCTGCTGTTCCGCATGGGTGATTTCTACGAGATGTTCTACGAGGACGCCGAGGTGGGGTCCCGGGCGCTCGGTCTCACGCTGACGGCGCGAAACAACGGTGCGGCCGCGGCGGTGCCGCTCGCCGGCGTGCCCGCCAAGGCGGTCAGCGAGTACGTGCGGCGCCTGATTCAGCAGGGATTCCGGGTTGCGGTCTGCGACCAGATGGAAGATCCGAAGTTCGCGAAGGGCGTCGTCCGGCGGGAGGTCGTCGAAACGATCACCCCGGGCGCGGCGTTCGCCGACGAGTTGTTGGATGCGGTGCGCAACAATTTTCTCTGCGCGGTGGCGGCGGGCCCCGAGACCGCGCCCAGCCGGGGGTCGGGGCCCGTATCGCCACGGGGCGGGCGCGACGCGGGGCGGATGCTCGGGATCGCGGCGGCCGATCTGTCCACGGGCGAGTTCCGGATGACGACGGTGCCATGGGCCGACTCTCCCGCGGTGCTCGCGCGGCTCGCGCACCGCGAGCTGCTCGTGAGTCGGGGGGCGGCGCTCCTGGCGCCCGTGCGGATGGATGATGTGCTGCTGACGGAGCGTGACGCGTGGGAATTCGACGTCGCGGTTGGTCGCGAGGAGCTCGGGCGGCAATTCGGCGTGGCGTCGCTGGACGGCTTCGGCATCGGCGCGGACGACGCGCCGGCAGTGGGCGCAGCGGGCGCGCTCCTGCGGTACCTGCGCGAGCTCCAACCGACCGGGGTGCCGCACCTCGCGCGCCCGGTCGTCGAGCGGCCGGCCGGCGTCATGCCGATCGACGACATGACGCGCCGCAATCTCGAGCTCGTGGAGTCGCTCCGGGGCGGCGATGGCGAGGGCACGCTGATCGATGTCCTCGACCGGACGCAGACGCCGATGGGGGCGCGGCTCATTCGTCAGTGGATCCTCGCGCCGCTCACCAACCGCTCGGTCATCGAGCAACGGCTGGCGCGGGTGGGGGTATTGGTCGCGGATTCGCTCGCGCGATCGGTGCTCCGTACGGCCCTCGACGGCGTGCGCGATCTGGAGCGCCTGGCGGTCAAGGCGGCGGCGGGCCGGGCGACGCCGCGGGAGCTGCGCGCGCTCGGTGACGCCATCTCGCGGCTGCCGGCGGTCGCGGCCGCGGTCGCGCGGGTGGCCGTGGAGCCGTCGCCGCCGGAGGGGGATCCGTTCGCGCAGCTGAAATCGACGTGGGACGGGTGCGACGATGTCGGCGACCCGATCCTCCGCACGTTGGTCGAGCGACCGCCGACAGCAGTGGGGGATGAGCCGACCATTGCGACCGGCGTCGATGCACTCCTCGACGAGCTGCGTGGACTCCGCGATGGCGGCAAGGACCGGATCGCCGACATCCAGTCGGCCGAGCGCGCGAGAACGGGCATCGCCTCGCTCAAAGTCGGCTACAACCGCGTCTTCGGGTATTACATCGAGGTCACGAACTCGCACCGGGACGCGATTCCCTCCGACTACCAGCGGCGACAAACGTTGACCGGCGCCGAGCGCTACGTGACGCCGGCGCTCAAGGAATACGAAGAGCGGGTCCTGTCGGCGGCCGAGCGCATCGAGACGCGGGAGCGCGAGCTATTCGAAGCGGCCCGGGCGGCCGCGGGGCGTGAGGCGTCGCGGTTACAGGGCGTCGCGCGGCTGGTGGCGGAACTCGACGTGTTTGCCGCACTCGCCGAGGTCGCCGAGCGAGAGCGGTACGTTCGGCCGACGCTCACGGACGACTTCACGCTCGACATCACGGCGGGCCGTCATCCCGTGGTCGAGCGGATGATGCCTCGCGAGCAATTCATCCCGAACGACACGCGGCTCGCGCCGGACGCGCGCGTCATCATCCTGACGGGCCCCAACATGGCGGGGAAGTCCACGATCCTGCGACAAGTGGGGCTGATCGTGCTGCTCGCGCACATCGGCAGCTATGTGCCGGCCGCAGCGGCGACGATCGGGGTCGTGGATCGCCTCTTCACGCGCGTGGGGGCGAGCGACAATCTGGTGCGTGGGCAGTCCACCTTCATGGTGGAGATGTCGGAGACGAGCGCGATTCTGCACACCGCGACTTCACGCAGCCTGGTGCTGCTCGACGAGATCGGGCGGGGGACATCCACCTACGACGGCGTGTCGATCGCGTGGGCCGTGACGGAGCATCTGCACACCGTGGTCGGGTGCAAGACGGTGTTCGCGACCCATTATCACGAGCTGGCGCAACTCGCGGACGAGCTCGATGCCGTCCGCAACTTCAACGTCTCGGTTCGAGAAGTCGCGGACCGCGTGCTGTTCCTGCACCGCATGGAGCCGGGCCGCGCGGATCGGTCGTACGGGATCGAGGTCGGGCGCTTGGCAGGGCTGCCCGACGTCGTACTCGCACGCGCCCGGGAAGTGCTCCGACAGCTCGAGGGAGAGCAGTGGGCGGCCGCGCTCGGCGCGTCGCGCCTCGCGGGGCGGCCACCGGCGAGGGCGGACGCGAGCGGCGAGCCGGCCGGTGCGGCGGATCAGCTCCCGCTGTTCGCGGTCGGCGAGCATCCGCTCGTGACGAAGCTCGCGGCGCTCGATCCGAACTCCATGACGCCGCTCGATGCGCTGACACTGTTGGCGGCACTGGCGCGCGACGCGCGCCAGTCGTGAGGCGCGCGGGGCCCGTCGCGCGAGGCGTGTCCGGTCGGCATATTTCTGGTGACGGCGCACGCAGGCCGGGCACTGATTTCCCTCGCAATCCTCGAATCCAAGACGTGGGAGCTGGCGCATCGCGCCACCGCGTTCGCGACGGCGATGTCTGATACGATGGCACATCCTGCTGGGCACGACACCGCGCCCGCGACGGCGAAGACGCTGCGGCGGACGCCGCTGACCGATCTGCACATCGCGCTGGGCGCGAAGATGGTGCCGTTCGCGGGCTATCTGATGCCGGTCCAGTACCCTGGGGGCATCACGTCCGAGCACACCGCGGTGCGCGAGCGGTGCGGCCTGTTCGACGTCAGCCACATGGGCGAGTTCGAGATCCGCGGGCCGGACGCGGTGGCGTTCGCGGCCTACGCGACCTCGAACGACGTGCGCGCGCTGGCGGTCGGCCAGGTGCAGTACTCCACGATCCTCAACGCGCGGGGGACGATCGAGGACGACTGCCTCGTGTACCGATTCGCGGACCGGGTCATGCTGGTGGTCAACGCGTCCAACCGCGACAAGGACTGGCGCGTGCTGCAGGCCGCGCGCGAAGCGGCGCGCCCCGGAGACGTGTCGAGCCCGACGCGGCCATTCGATTGCACGCTCACCGACGTCAGCGATGCGATCGCGCTCCTGGCGTTGCAGGGGCCGGATGCGCAGCGGATCCTACAGCCACTGACGGAGACCGATCTCGACGCCATTCGGTATTACTGGTTCGTGGACGCGGTGGTGGCGGGCGTACCGGTCGTGTTGTCGCGTACCGGGTATACGGGCGAGGACGGATTCGAGCTCTACGGGGCGACGGACCACGCGGTGGCCCTCTGGCGCGCGCTCACGCAATCGGGTGAAGTGACGCCGGCGGGGCTCGGAGCGCGGGATACGTTGCGCCTCGAGATGGGGATGGCGCTGTACGGCCACGAGATCGATGACACGACCACGCCGCTCGAGGCGAACCTTGCGTGGGTGGTCAAGCTGCAGAAAGACGACTTCATCGGTCGCGACGCGCTCGTGGCGCAGAAGGCTGCCGGCCTGCGCCGGCGGCTGGTGGGATTTACGACGGCGGAGCGCGCGTTTCCACGACAGGGGTATTCGGTGTATCACGCGGGCGTGGCCAGCGGTCTGGTTTGCAGCGGTACCGTGAGCCCGACGCTCGGTCGGGCGATCGGTACGTGCTACCTGCCGAAAGATGCGGCTACCCCGGGGACGGCCATGGAGATCGAGGTACGCGGCAAGCGGATCGCGGCGAGCGTCGTTCGGCTGCCGTTCTACACACGCGGGACGCATCGCTGACGAGGCGCTGTCGCAACGCGAGGCCGGAGCGGGTCGGACGTCGAACGGTGAGACGGGGCGAGAGGGGCGAGTGGGCTACGGCAAACGAGATCTGGCAACGCAGACACGAGATATGACGACGACGATGACCCCAAGTGGTGCGCGCGCGGTGCAGGGACCGGGCCCGCTGACGGACGCGGACAGCTTCGTCCCGCGGCACATCGGTCCGCGCCCAGCGGACGTCGAGGCGATGGCCCGCTACCTCGGGTACGACTCGCTCGACGCGCTGATCGACGCGACCGTGCCGGAGAGCATCCGGTTCCGCCGGCCGTTGGCGCTGGGCCGCGGACGGAGTGAGATCGAGGCGTTGCGTTCATTCCGCCAGATCGCGGGTCGCAACCAGATCTTTCGCTCGTTCATCGGGTTGGGATACTACGCCTGCCTCACACCCCCGGTCATCCAGCGCAACATCCTCGAGAACCCGGCGTGGTACACGGCGTACACGCCCTACCAGGCCGAGATCGCGCAGGGACGTCTCGAGGCGCTGCTCAACTTCCAGACGATGGTGATCGATCTGACAGGGCTCGCGGTCGCGAATGCCTCGTTGCTCGACGAGGCCACCGCGGCGGCGGAGGCGATGGGGGTGGCGTGGAACACCGGAGGGACGGACGAGCGCAACCTCTTCTTCGTGTCGCGCGATTGTCACCCGCAAACGGTCGAGGTGCTCCGGACGCGCGCGAAGGCCCACGGGATCATCGTGGCGGTGGGTGACCACCGCAGCTTCGCGTTCGGGCCGACGGTCTTCGGCGCGCTGCTCCAGTATCCCGCAAGTGATGGCGCGGTCCACGACTACCGATCGATGCGGGCGACGCTGGACGCGGCGGTCGCTCCCGCGGCCGGCGGTGCGACCGGAAGTGCGACCGGCGCCGCGGGACGCGACGCGCGTCATGCAGCGGAGGTCCCTGTCCTGGTGGTTGCGGCCGATCTGCTGAGTCTGACGCTCCTGACGCCGCCCGGCGAGTGGGGGGCGGACATCGCGGTGGGCAGCACGCAGCGATTCGGCGTCCCCATCGGCTACGGCGGGCCTCATGCCGCGTACTTCGCCTGTCGGGAGGAATTCACGCGGCAGATGCCAGGGCGGATCATTGGGGTGTCGCGCGACGCGGACGGTCGGCCTGCGCTCCGGATGGCGTTGCAGACGCGCGAGCAACACATCCGGCGGGAGAAAGCGACGAGCAACGTCTGCACGGCGCAGGTGCTGCTGGCTGTGATGGCCAGCATGTACGCCGTGTGGCACGGCCCCCAAGGACTGCGCCGCATCGCGGGACGCATCCACCAGCTGGCCGCGGCGTTCGCGGAGGGCGTGCGCCGACTCGGGTACGTGGTGACGCACGACGTGTACTTCGACACGGTGCGCGTCGAACTGGGGCGTCGGAAGTTGAGTGAGCTCCTGCGAGAGGCACGGGCCCAACTGATTAACGTACGCGTGCTGACCGACGACCACGGGCCACCGGCGGTGACCGTGTCGATCCAGGAGACGACGACGCTGCGCGACATGGCGGATCTCTTCGCCGTCTTCAACGGCGGGCTCCCGGCGCCATTCACGCCCGACCAGTTGGCGGAGGAGGTCAGCGATGGTTTCGCCGGCGACGTGGCCCGGCGGAGTGCGTATCTCACGCACCCGGTATTCAACCGCTACCAATCCGAGACCGAGATGCTCCGCTACATCCGGCGTCTCGAGTTCCGCGACCTGTCGCTCACGACGTCGATGATCCCGCTCGGCTCGTGTACGATGAAGCTCAACGCCACCGCGGAGATGCTCCCCATCACGTGGCGCGACCTCTCGCGGATCCATCCGTTCGCTCCGCGGGAGCAGACCGATGGCTACTCCATTCTCTTCGAGCGACTGGAGCACGCGCTGGCCGAGATCACGGGCCTGCCCGCGGTGTCGCTGCAGCCCAACGCCGGCTCGCAGGGCGAATACGCAGGCCTCCTGGTCATTCGCCGACATCACGAATCCCGCGGTGACGGGCGGACCCGGACGGTGTGCCTCATCCCGCAATCGGCACACGGCACCAATCCCGCGAGTGCGGTCATGGCCGGTCTGCAGGTGGTAGTCGTGAAGACGGACGCGCGCGGCAACGTCGATCTCGAGGACCTGCGCGCGAAGGCCGACCTGCACCGATCGGCGTTGGCCGCGCTGATGATCACGTATCCGTCAACGCACGGGGTCTTCGAGGAAGGGATCCGCGAGGTGTGCGACATCGTGCACGCGGCGGGTGGCCAGGTGTATCTGGACGGCGCCAACATGAACGCCATGGTCGGCCTTTGCCGGCCCGGCGACATCGGCGCCGATGTCTGCCATCTCAACCTCCACAAGACATTCTGTATCCCGCATGGCGGCGGCGGCCCCGGGATGGGACCGATCGCCGTGGCAGCGCACCTGGCGCCGTATCTTCCAGGGCATCCACTGGCCGACGTCGGCGGCGTGGAGGGCATCGGGCCCGTGTCGGCCGCTCCGTGGGGGAGCGCGAGCATCCTGCCGATCTCGTACATGTACATCGACCTCATGGGCGCCGAGGGACTCACGCGCGCCACGAAAGTCGCGATCCTCAACGCCAACTACGTCGCGCGGCGCCTCGAGGCGTTCTATCCTGTGTTGTACAAGGGTACCCGCGGCCTGGTCGCGCACGAATGTATCATCGACACGCGGCCGTACAAAGCCTCGGCCGGCGTCGATGTCGAGGACATCGCAAAGCGCCTCATGGACTACGGGTTCCATGCCCCCACGGTGTCGTTCCCCGTGGCCGGGACGCTGATGGTCGAGCCGACGGAAAGCGAGTCGAGGGAAGAGCTCGACCGGTTTTGCGATGCGATGATCGCGATCCGCGACGAGATCCGGGAGATCGAGGAGGGGCGAGCGGACCGACGGCAGAACGTGCTGAAACGCGCCCCGCACACCTTGGAGCAGGTCGTGTCGAGCGGATGGGATCGGCCATATACGCGGGAGCAGGCGGCGTTTCCGGCCCCGTGGACGCGGGTTCACAAGTTCTGGCCCGCCGTCGCGCGGATCGATAGCGCATTCGGCGACCGGACGTTGGTGTGCAGCTGTCCCCCGATCGAGGCATACGCCGGGGACGGCGCGGGCCCCCGCTCGGACGGACCGCCCGCGGCCCATCACCCGGCCGGCACGCCGTCGTGATGCGCGCGCGGACGGTCGGCGTGCCCCGGCCAGTCCGTCGAGGCCGGATGCTCCTCGGGCGGTGCTTGGTCGGCGCGGCGTCGGTCGTCATCTCGGGGTGCGTCACCCAAGACGACGCGAAGAAACTCGTCGAGGCGCTGCAAGCCGCTCAGCCCTCACGTCCCGATGTCGCGCCGGTCATGCTCACGCGGGATCCGATCCGCTACCCGGCGTCGATGTATGGGCAACGCGCGCAGGGCAACGTGACATTGCGCATCTTCATCGATTCGGTGGGTCGGGTGCACCCCGAATCCACGCAGGTCGTCGAGTCGTCGGGGGCGCCGGCGTTCGATTCGGCGGCCGTGGCGGGCGTGCGCGATCTTCGGTTTGCGCCGGCCAAACGCAAAGGCACGCCGGTGTCTGTGTCGGTGCTGTTCCCGGTGTATTTCCGGCATCCGCAAGCGCCACCCGTCCCGGGTGACAGCGTTCTGCACAGTGGCAGCCCAGCGTCCGCCCCAGGCGGAATGACGGGCGACAGCACGGGGAGGTAGCGTGGCTCGACGCGGAGACGGGGGGCAGGCGAACGGCGGACAGGCCGGTGCGGCGCGTGGCGCGGCGCCCGGCGAACGGCGCATCACGCCGACGGGCCGATCGGCGGTCCGGGCGCACGTCGAGCGGAACCGGCGGCCGTACGAGTCCGTGTTGGATACGATCGGGTGGACGCCGCTCATCCGGCTCAACCGGGTGACGCGCGGGATCGTGACCCCGGTCTACGGCAAGGCGGAGTTCTTCAACCCTGGCGGCTCGGTGAAGGACCGGATCGGCGGTCCGATCATCGAGCAGGCGGAGCGCGACGGCTCGCTCAAGCCCGGCGGCACGATCGTCGAGGGCACGAGTGGGAACACCGGCGTCGGACTCGCGATCGCGGCGGCGCTCAAGGGCTACAAATGCATCTTCACGATGCCGGACAAGATGTCGCAGGAGAAGGTTCGGTTGCTCAAGGCGTTCGGCGCAGAGGTGATCGTGACGCCGACCGCGGTCCCGCCGGACCATCCGGACAACTACGTGGTCATGGCCCGTCGCATTGCCGCGGAGACGCCGAACGCGGTCCTCGCCGACCAGTTCTACAACAAAGCGAATCCCGACGCGCACTACGCGACGACGGGCCCCGAGCTGTGGGAGCAGACCGGTGGACGGATCACGCACTTCGTGGCCGCCGCCGGGACGGGCGGGACGCTCACGGGAGTGGGCCGATATCTCAAGGAGCAGAACCGTCGGATCCGGGTGATCGCGGGCGATCCGCACGGGTCGATCCTCGCGGACACGTGGCGGACGAAAGGCCAAGGCGTGGTCGAGGGCTCACCGTACAAAGTCGAAGGGATCGGGCAGGACAAGATTCCAGGGACCCTCGATCTCGATCTCATCGATGAGTTCCACACCGTGAGCGACCGCGAGAGCTTCGCGATGGCGCGGCGCCTGACGCGCGAGGAAGGGTTGTTCGTGGGCGGTTCGTCGGGGCTGATCACGCACGTGGCGCTGCAGGTCGCGCGCGAAGTGAACGACCCCGACGCGTTCATCGTCACGTTCCTGTGCGACACGGGCGAGCGCTACCTGTCGAAGCTGTACAGCGACGAGTGGATGCGTGAGAACCAGATGCTCGACCCCGATCGCGTCACCCTCGGCGACGTGATGCACGGCAAAGATGGCGAGCAGCCGGCCGTGGTTACGGTCGCGCCGGCGACGACCGTGCGCCAGGCGCTGCGGCTCATGAGCCTGCACGATGTCTCGCAGCTTCCGGTGATGGACCGGGAGCGGTGCGTGGGGTCGGTCACCGATTGGTCGCTCTCGGCCAAGAGTCTGGCCGACGCGAAAGTGCTCGACGCGACGGTGAGCGACGTGATGGATGCACCGTTCCCGACGGTGGAAGCGAATCGCTCGGCGGATTCGGTGGTCAAGCTGTTGTCGAAGACGAGCCCCGCGGTGCTGGTCACGAGCGCGGGCAGCACGACCGTACAAGGCATCGTGACGCGGTCCGACCTCCTGCATTTCCTGATGGCGAGATAGCGGTGAACATCACGGTGGTCTTGGGGGGCGCGTCGTCCGAGCGCGACGTCTCGTTGGCCTCGGGGTTTCGGGTCGTCGATGCATTGCGCTCGGTCGGACACCAGGTCGCGGCGCTGGATCCCGTGAGCGGGGTGCTGAGTCCGTCGGCGGAGCTGGCGCTACGGGCCGCGGGGATGAAGACGGAGCCGCCCTCACTCGAAGAGCTGGCCCGCCTCGGTGGGACGCGGCGTCGCGAGCTGTCGCCGGACGTCGTCATGCTGCCCGAGGTACGGGAGGCCGACGTCGTGTTCCTCGGGCTCCACGGCGGGCAGGGCGAAGACGGCACCATCCAAGCCATGCTCGACGCGGTCGGCGTGCCCTACACCGGCAGCGGGCATCTGGCGAGCGCGTTGGCGATGGACAAGGATCTGTCCAAGACGCTGTTCCGGGCGGCGGGTGTCGATACAGCGGACTGGATGATGGCGCCGGCGACCGACCCCGCCGTGGAGCGTGAGCTCGGCTACCCGGTCGTGGTCAAACCGTCCAAGCAGGGCTCAACGGTGGGGTTGACGGTGGTACGAGAGCGAGCGGCGCTCCAGACCGCGATCTCGACCGCCTATCAGTACGACGATGAGGTGATGATCGAACGGTTCGTTCCCGGGCGTGAGCTGACGGTCGGCGTCTTGGGCCGCGAGGCGCTCCCGGTTGGCGAGATTTTCCCAAAGCATGAGATCTACGACTACGAGTGCAAGTACACGACGGGCATGGCGCGGGAGGAATTCCCGGCGCGGCTCACGCCGGCGCAGTCCGCGACATTGCAGGACCAGGCACTTCGGGCGTTCGGCGCGCTCAAGTTGAGCGGCTGCGCGCGGATCGACTTCCGATTGGATCCGGCGGGCTCGATCTACTGCCTCGAGGCCAACACACTTCCAGGCCTGACCGAACTGAGCCTGATCCCGCAGGCGGCCGCCGTCCATGGGCTCGCGTTCGTACAGTTGTGCGAGCGGATCGTGGAGCTCGCGATGGGGGGCCGGAGCCGGTAGTCGGCGTTGCCGAGACGGCCGGACGCACAGATCGGAACCCAGGCTCACGGCTGCTATCGGTTGCTGAGCATCAGCGGTCGATGCCCGGCTCGCTCCGTGACCGACCGCGCGCGCGGGTCGTCGCTCGGCGAGTAGTTTGGTGGTGCCAGTGGTGCGGGCGGAACGGGGGCATGGCAACCGTGTTACACTATATACGGTCGTCGCCCGACCGCCTCGCGGTCGCTTCCGGTGCCACGACCGCTGCTAGCTGACCGCCGACCGCTTCCTCCGATGTCCTTCTCCGCCGCTGAGGAATTCGACGACCGCCCGCGGATGACTCCCGCGGTGCAGTGGTTGATCGGGATCAACGTCCTGATCTACTTCCTGCAGGTCACGCTGGTGGGCACCCCGGACATGGAGCGGTGGCTCGGGTTCGAGGCGCATGACCTCGCCCGGCTGCAATCCGGTTGGACGATCCTGACGCACATGTTCGTCCACGCCAGCCTGTTGCACCTCGCGGGCAACATGGTGATGCTGTGGGTGTTCGGGCCGCGGGTGGAGCGTGCCTGGGGATCAGGCGCATTCGTGCGGTACTACTTGCTGTGCGGCCTTGGCGGTTGGCTGGCGCATCTCCTGACGTCGCGCGACTACACGCTGGTCGGGGCATCGGCGGCGATTTACGGTGTGATGCTCGCGTACGCGGTGCGTTGGCCGGACGACGAATTCCTACTCTGGTTCGTGGTGCCGGTGCGTGCCAAGTGGCTGGTCGCGGGATGTGTGCTCATCGATCTCTTGCTCGGTGTGTCGTCGCTCGACGGCGGTCCAGGCGGCGGCGTCGCCCACTTCGCGCATCTCGGTGGGCTCGTGGCGGGGTGGCTCTATCTCCACACGCCGCCCGCTGGGTTCGACCGGCTCCGGTCGCCGCGTGTCTCGTCCGCTCCGGACGTACCTGACGAGCCGCCGCGGGCGATCCCACGGGCGTTGCCGCGCCAACCCCGCGAGTCGCGCGATCGCCAGGAGACCGACGAGATCGTTGCCAAGAGCAAGGCCGCGGTAGCCAAGCGGCCAGCCCCGGCCCCCGCGCCCCGCATCGCGGTACATGGGCGACGCAGCGATGACATCAACACGCTACTCGACAAGATCTCGCGCCATGGCTTGGACAGCCTGACGAGCGACGAGCGTCGATTGCTGGAAGAGGCTTCGCGGCGGCTGCGGGGGACGGAGTAGCGGGTAGCCGATAGCGATTGGCGATTGGGAGCTAGCGCGTGCCGGCGGCCGCGGTGATGACCGATTTGATTCCGCCCCGGATGTTGAAATCGCCAACGACCTGCATCCACCGGGGTGCGACTTTGGCGACGAGGTCGTCGAGAATGCGGTTGACGGCTCGCTCGTAGAAGATCTCGTCGTTGCGGTAGCTCCAGAGATAGAGCTTGAGGCTTTTGAGCTCGACGCACATCTGGTCCGGGACGTATGTGATCGTCATGGTGCCGAAGTCCGGCGCGCCGCCTTTGAGCAATGAGAGATCCGACCCGTCGCCTTCGATTCCGCCGAGGGGGCAGAGCGAGGTGAATTCCGGACAGGTCATCTGGATCTCGTAGTTCCGTCCCGGATGCGGGTTGGGAAATGTTTCGAGCAGGTCAGGGCGTGGCATTGGGGGAAAGGTATATGGCGATTGGCGATTGGCGGGGCGCGCGGCAGGCCCGGGGTGTGGGCGAAAGTCGATTGACGGTCCAGCGGTCGAGGCCAATCGGCGAAGGGCAAGGCGCTGAAGGTGAACGGCGGGTGGCCGGTGATAGAGAGCAAATAGCAGGGGCCAAATGGGAACCTGGAAAATGGAGACGCGCGCTGGTGGGAGGGAAATGCGGTTTGCGCCACAGTCGAGCGCGTCACGCGCCCCGGGATCTCGTGGCAGGCCCATGCGCATATACTGGGCATGGCGCTAACGAAACGTCGCTGGACGTGGCAAATTCCAACACGCGATCACACGCATCGATGCGTGCCACTCCCAACGGTTGGAGGCGTGTCTCATGGTGTCCCGTCTTACCATTGCAACTGTCGCCGCCTTGTGCAGCACGGTCGCATACGCACAACAGAAGGTGAATGTCCCCGGGCATGTCGTCGCCAGCATGTCGTCCGCCGTCGTGGCCACGCCGGCCGCAGCCGCCCGGGATGGTCAGGGGATGAAGATGACCGCGACGCTGACACCGCAGAAAGGCGGCACCATCGCGGGGACGGCGTCGGTCGAGGCAGGGAGTAGTGCCGGAACCACGACGGCAACCGTGTCGCTCACCGGCGCCAAGCCGGGGTCGGTCTACCCGTGGCACGTGCACGTCGGCAAGTGCGGGATGACGCCCGGCGGCAAGGTCTGGGGCGATCCATCCGCGTACAAGCCGCTCACGGCTGGCAGCGATGGCACCGCCAAAGCGACCGCCACGATCAGCATGGCGCTCCCGACGTCCGGGGACTACTACGTGAATATTCACGCCTCGCCGTCAGACCTGGGCACGATCGTGTCGTGCGGGAATTTGGGGATGTAGCGGATAGCGGGTAGTCATTGGCTACGAACGGGGGCCGGCTGCATCACTCTGCAGCCGGCCCCCGTTCGGTACCCGTTAATTGTTGACGGCTATCCGCTCGCCACCGTCGTCCCCACTTCGCGGCCGCGTTGCCAGAGGACCCAGACGAGGAGGGCGGCGCCGCAGGTGACGCCCATGTCGGCGATGTTGAAGGTCCAGAAGCGCACGTCACCGACCCCGACGTCGATGAAATCCACCACTCCGCGGGCGGAGCGCAGGCGGTCGGCGAGATTGCCGAGTGCGCCGCCCGCAATGAGCGCGATGGCCACCGACTGGGCCACGTCGTCGTGTCGTGCGCCGCGGTAGACGACGCTCAATACGCCGAGCGCCACGATCGCGGCGATGGTGAATCCCCACCGCGACGCGCCGCCGAGGCTCATGCTGAACGCCGCGCCAGGGTTGAAGGCGAGGGTAAAGCGCACGACCGGCCCGATGATATCGTGCGGCGAATACGCCGGCGACAGGTGCTCGACCGCGAGCTGCTTTGTCGTGCAGTCGGTCACGAACACCGCGGCCGCGATCGGCCAGAAGGTAGCGGCCTTGGGGGACACGATGGGAAATTAACTACATGATCGAGCCGCGGCCCACGACCATCGTTCGATCCGTCCGGTTGTCAGCGCGTCTCGGGGCCGACATCGTGTTGGCCAGCGAGGCGTTTCAATGGACGGGCAGTTTTAAGTTTCGCGCGGCGTCGAACGTCGCGCGGTCGATTCCACACCCCGCCGTCATTACCGCCAGCTCCGGTAACTTTGGGCAGGCAATGGCCTACGCCTGTCAGTTGGCGGGGAAGCGGTGCACCGTCGTCATGCCGCTAAACTCGGCAAAGGTCAAGATCGCCGCGGTCGGCGAGTACGGTGCTCGAGTGGATCTCGTCGATACGGCGACCGTTCGCCGCGAGGAGCGGGTGGCGGAGCTTGCCGCCGCCGACCCGTCCGCGTACGTCGCCAGCGCGTACGACGATCCCCTCGTCATCCGCGGCAATGCGAGTCTGGGGCGCGAGCTCGCGGCGATCAACGCGCAGGCGAAGGCAACGCCTGGTGGCGCGACGAACGGCACGGCGGGCCGCGGGTCGTTCGATGCCATCTTGGCGCCGATCGGCGGCGGGGGCCTCGCGGCGGGGATACTGACCGGGCTCCGCGACGCCGGGGATAGTACGCCGGTGTGGGGGGTCGAGCCCGCGATCGCGAACGACCTGGTACGGTCATTGGCCGCGGGGCGACTCATCGCGCACGATCGTGAGCCGCAGACCATCGCGGACGGAGTGCGCACCCGCAGCGTAGGGGTGCACAACTGGTCGGTGCTCCAATCCGGCCTGGCGGGTGCGATCGAAGTGTCGGAGGATCAGATTCGCGAGGCACTCCGGCTCTGCTTTCATCTCGCCAACCTCAAAGTCGAGCCGACGGGTGCCATTACCGTGGCTGCCCTATTGGCCGCGGCCGAGCGGTTCCGCGGGCAGCGGATCTGCTGCGTCGTGAGCGGTGGCAACGTGGACCCCCAGGTATTCTGGGACATCGTCGAAGACCGGTCGGCCGCGGCGGGCGGCCGGTAGCCACTACGCGCCAACTCGCCATATTGCGCGTATGGCGCGCGGCGCGGTTCGGACTGGCGCTGTCACACACCCTCTGGGTCGATATGAACGGCACTGCTACACAGTCCGACGAACGCCCTCGCTTGCATCGCCCATACCCGCACGAGATGCTGACGGCGGGGTATCTGGCCGCGACCGGCGCGCTGGGCGCGGTGTTGGGGCACCCGGCGAAGATCTGGCCAAATGTCGTCGCGCATGCGGTGGGGATCATCGTCATCCTGGTCGTGCTCCCCCACATACCACAGCGTCGCTGGGTGGTCGCGCTCCGGGATTGGGGGCTCGTGCTCGTCCTCCCGTTCCTGTACGTGGAGGTGGCCCATCTCAACCGACTGTTGAGCACTGGATACCACGACCAGGCGATTCAGTCGGTCGAGGCGGCACTCTTTCACGCGCCGCCGGGCCCCGCGCTCCGTCACGTGCTCCCATGGTGGCCGATCGACGAGTATCTGCACTTCACCTACGTGGCGTACTACGCGCTGCTCCCACTGCTCGGCGGTGCGCTCTACTTCACCGGACGGCGCCGCGAGTTCCGGTACGTACTGGCGACGGTCCTGGGGACGTTCTACGTCTGCTACCTGTGCTTCATCCTGTATCCCGTGGCTGGCCCGTGGTACCATAGCCCGCACCTGGACGCCGCATCGTTGGGCCACTTCTTCCCCAGTCTCGTGCACGCGGTGCTGGTACGCGCGGCGTCGAAGGGCGCGGCGTTCCCCAGCTCGCACGTCGCGGTGGCGGTGGTGATCTGGCTGCTCGCGTGGCGATTCGCGCGGCGCGTATTCTGGATCCTTGCCCCAATCGTTCCGGCGCTGGCGTTGGGAACGGTCTACGGTGGGTTTCACTACGCCGTCGATGCCGGGGCGGGGTTGGTGGTCGGCGTGGCGGGCTATTTCGCCGCGCCGCACGTCCATCGGTTCTTGGGCGGCGACATGCCGGACACGGGGCTGGGCGGCATCGAAGGGGCGTAGGCCGACAGCCGGCACCCGGCGGGGCCACCGCGCGTCGGCGGGGCGGACACTCAACGGCATGGCAGCCTGGCGGACGCTCTGGGCGGGTCGAGTACCGATCGGGCGCTGGCCCGTTGGGCGCTCGCCCTGGGCAGTCGGTACACTGGCGCGGGGAAACGATAGGGACGCTCGCTGCGTCTTTGGTTGTGCCCCTGGCTTCCGACCGACCGACCAGCCGAGACCACGTGCGTGGCTGAGCTGGAAATGCAGACCGCTGATGGGGCAACCGCCGAGTGGCTACGGCGGTCCGACCGTATTCGGATCGGTGGGCTCTCCGCGTTCCTGATGGTCTTGGCGGTCGAGCCGGCCTTCGGTCCACCAGTGCGGCCCGCGGTCTACGGCGTCCTCGCGTTCTGGCTCGGGTGCGCGATCGTGTTCGAGCGTGGACTGCAGCGCGTTCGGGTCCGTGAGGTCGGTGATCGCTGGCGCACCGCGATGTTGGCTGCCGACATCGTCCTGATGACGCTGGCGAGGTACGAGTCGGAAGCGACCCGGTGGTTCGGCGAGTCCGGCTACCTCATCGTGGTGGTGATCGCGGCCGGGGCGTTGTCGCTCCGTTCGACGGTCTGGCTGACCGCGTTCGCATCGCTCTCGTACGGGGTCCTGCTGTACGCGCAGCGGACGTCGCTCGCGCTGTCCGCGACCGGCGTCGGGTCGCTGCTGCACCAAGCCGCCGAGCGAGCGAGCCTCGGCGCATGGGCGCTGGGCACGGTGTTGCTCATCCTCTTCGCCGTATTGGTTCGGGCCCTCGTCGCATTGCTCGAACGGAGCGAAGCACGGCATCGGCTGATGTTCGAGGCCAGTCCGCGGCCGATGTGGGTGTACGACGCGGAGACATTGCGCTTTCTCGCGGTGAACAACGCCGCGATTCGCGACTACGGCTACTCGCGCGAGGAGTTCCTGGCGATGGATCTCTCGGGGATCCGGCCGCCTGAGGACCGTGAGGCGATCCATTCGGCCGTGGCCGCGACCACCGACGGATACCTGCATTCCGGCACGTGGCGCCATCGCAAGCGTGACGGGCGCGACATCGATGTCGAGGTCGCGTCGCATCCGATTCGCGTGGGTGGTCGGCAGGCCCGTCTCGTGGTCGTCACCGACGTCACCGAGCGTACGCGGCTCGAGACGCGGCTGCGCGAGACCCAGCGGCTCGAGGCGCTTGGCCGGTTGGCCGGAGGCGTCGCGCACGAATTCAACAACCTGTTGGCAGCGGTGTTGGGACACGCCGAACTTCTCCTGGTCGAGATGCCGGCCGGCAGCGCGCGGCGAGACAGCGCGGAGGAGATCGTGCATGCGGCGCGACGCGGCGCGGACCTCACCCGCCACATGCTGGCGTTCGGGCGCCGCCAGCTGCTCCGCCCCGAGGTCGTGGACGTGAGCGCGGTCGTCCGCGACATCGAACGCCTCCTGCGTCCGTTGCTGACGGCCGACGTGCGGGTGTCGCTGGCGCTGCCCAACGACCCGTGTTGGGCGCGAGTGGACCGCAGTCAGTTCGAACTCGTGATCATGAACCTCACGATGAACGCACGCGACGCGATGCCCAACGGGGGCGCGCTGACGGTGGAGACGTCGGTGACGGATCTGGGAGAGGCCGACCGCCATCGGCATCCGATGGCCGCGGTCGTCGCGGGCCGATATGTCCGGCTCGCAGTCAGCGACACGGGCACCGGCATCAGTCCGGACGTCGCCGAGCGGATCTTCGAGCCATTTTTCACGACGAAGCCGGTGGGTCGCGGGACGGGACTCGGGCTCTCGACAGTGTACGGCATCGTGAAGCAGTCCGACGGATACGTGTGGCCGTACAGCGAAGTCGGCCTTGGTACCTCGATGCATGTCTACCTTCCGTGCGTGGCCGCGCCGGAATCGACGGTCGCGCATACGCCGCGACTGACACCCCAGGCAACCGCGATCCGGGCGTCAATCGATGCGCAGTCGCTCGGTGCCGGCCGATTGCGCGCGGGTCAATCCCCAGCCGTGGACGCGGCGGTCGTTCGGGAACCCGCGACTCCCGCGGCGCCAGTCGCGGTCACGCCGCACGCGAGTGGCCCTCGGGGGGCGGTGACGGTGCTGGTGGCGGATGACGAGGCGGCGCTTCGGACCGCGGCTGCCCGAGTGCTGCGAGCTGGCGGGTACAATGTGCTCCAGGCATCGAATGGCGAGGAAGCGCTGGCCGTCGCGGCCGCGCACCCGGGTCGAGTCGGTGTACTCTTGACCGACGTCGTCATGCCCGGGATTGGTGGCGTAGAGCTTGCGGCACGAGTCGTGGCTCGCGATCCGGCGATCCGGGTGGTCTACATGTCCGGCTACCCACAAAGTCATCTCGAGGCGGTCGGCGGACTGCCCGGTGGACATGCGTTTGTCGACAAACCGTTCGGCCTGGACACCCTACTGGCGGCGGTGCAGGACGCACTCGCTGTCGGGGCGTAGACCCGCTCCGGCGCTGGATTCGCGCGGCCAGTGCGCAGTCAGTCACCATAGTCGCGAGGCGAGGCCGACGGTAAACAACAGTAGTTAGCCGGTCATGCCCGCCCAGCCAGCTGAGCACGGGTCCTCGGGGCGGTGCCCGGGGAGGGTCCAACGAAATTATCTTGCGGGCCGTAACTGACGCCGCTAATTTGTAGCAGCGAGTGAGGCGCCAAGTTGGCGCCGTCGTCGGTACCAGTTCGGCAGTTCGGGACTTGGCCACACGCGGGTCCCGATTCGTTTTTTCCAGACTGACTATCACGATCCACTTGCTCGCGCGGCGACAGTCGCCGCGTGAACACTGTCGTCGGCAGGTACGGTACGTCCGGACTCCGACAACACAAATTCATTCAGGAGTACGGCAATGCGTACCACCGGCACGGTGAAGTGGTTCAACGACGCCAAGGGTTTTGGTTTTATCACGCCCGAGGGCGGCCAGAAGGACTGCTTCGTGCACCACTCGGCGATTCAGGGCAGCGGCTTCAAGTCGTTGGCTGAAGGCGAGCGCGTGGAGTTCGACATCGTTCAGGGCCAGAAGGGTCCCGCCGCAGAGAACGTGACGAAGCTGGGGCGATAACAGCGGTTCGCGATGAGCTAGCAGACACCAAGGGCCGGTTGCGGAAGACTGCAACCGGCCCTTGGTGCATCCGCTCACCGCCAACCGTTACCGATCGTACCGCACCAACGCCGTCGCACCTTCGTGGGCTAGGATGCGGATCATTGCGTGTGAGCGCTGGTCGATCCAGAAGCGTTCCGTGACATCGCCGGGGAAATCGGCGGCCACGACCCAACATTCCGCTCGGCGGCCGTTGCGCGTCGTGATGCGATCCGCGCCCTCGACGCGAACGTCGAGCGGAAAGACTTGCTGGTCGGCCGGGAAGTATACAGGGACAGTGGCGTGGTAGCCGATGGCCAGCGGCAGCGCACGAAGCACGAGATCGACTGCCGCTGACGTGTATGCGGAGTCGGGCACGGGTGTCGCCGACGTGCGTGGTGGCCGCCCGGGCGCCGAGTCGATCACCACGAGCTGGCCCCGGCTGAATGCGAGCGTGACCACGCGGCCGCCTTCGAGCAACGCCAGCTGACGCAGCGGCTGCAGCGAACGGGCGTCCACCCAGGTCGTGGTTTGGACGAGCACGGCCGACGAGTCCATCTGTTCGAAGGCCACCTCGAATGCGTCGCGTCCCGCCGGATCGATCACGCGCCGGACGCGCTGAATGGTCATCCCGACGTCGATGCGGCTTCGCGCGTCGGACCCGTCGGACCATTCGGCCGACGCGCGACGATCGACGACCGGGGCCGCGTCCGCCTCGCGGGAGATCACCATGGTGTCGGTCCCCGGCAGCAGCCAATGCACATCGAGCGCGCTGGCCACGGTGCGGGTGGCCGGCCGGACCGCCGACTGGGCGGCGGGTTCCGGTGCGGTGCGGGGAGCGGCTTGGGGCGGCGTATGGCATGCGCTCAGGAATACGCCTGCGAGCGCGGCCACGGTGGCGATCCATCCGGCGGTACGGGGAGAATGCATGAGGGGCTCGGTTCGCGCGTGATGGAGTGAGTGGCGCGTCATGCGGCGACACCGTCGCCGGATGGGCGCACTCGCGAGCGGTGCGTGGTACGCGCCCGCGTGATCCGGGCGTCGAGCTCGCGCAGAAAGACGTCGCGGTTGGCCGGGGTATACGCGAACACACGAGACGTATCGGTGCGGCGGATGACGACGAGAGGCGTGGAGCGATTGAGCAGACCCGTCACCGATGTCTTGCCGCTCGCATGGCGGAAGATCAACTGGCGACGGGTGGTGGCGGACGCGTCGGCGATGTCGGCATACGGAATCCGGCGAATGGGGACGACGTGGAGGAGCGCGACCTGGAGTGCCCGGTCCCCGAACTGCACGTCCATCATGATGGGCGCCAGCTCGTCCGGGAACAGGACGTATAGCGCTCGGGTGAGCCCGGCGATCAGGACAAGGGCGATGGCGACCGCGAAGAGATGACTGATCACGGGCGGGGGCCAGGAGGACCAGCAGACCGACGGGAAACCGCTCGTGGGAGAGACGATTATGAGTGGGGGGAGAGTACAAAAGCAGCGATTGGCGAATGGCGATTGGCGATTGGCACGAACAACTAACACCGAGGGCCGGCTGCGTCGCGCTGCAGCCGGCCCTCAGAGTTGTCGCCAATCGCCAACCGCCAATCGCCCCCTAGGGCTCTACATACTGATACAGCGACACCAACCGCGTGGCGCGGTAGAAGGCTCCGCGGTTGTGTAATTGGAACATCCCGATGCCGACGGGCTTGCCTTGGGAGTTCACCTCGTGGACCTGTCCCGCGAGGCCAAACCCGACGAGCGTGTTGCCGCTCTTCAGGCGCTGGACGGAGCCGACGGCGTCCGTGAAGATCGCGGGGCTGGGCTCGTACTCCCAGACCAGCGTGGCCGTCATTTTCGTGAGGTCGAGCACGTATTCAGCGGCGCGGGTGTGCGGCGGGGTGTGGCGCAGGCCGTTGTCATACATGAGGATGTGCCCGTTGTCGAGCACTCGCACGCTGTGTTGACCGCTGAAAAAGCCGAGCGGATCGTTGACGATCGTGAATTGCGTCTGCCGTCCGCCCAACTGCCAGATTCGGGCGCCGGTCAGGACATTGAGCTTGACGATCGCGCCCATGTGTCGGAACGAGACGACATAGTTGCTGTCCAAGTCGAACGCCAACGAGTTCGAGTGGTCGAAGTCATCCGGCGGATCGACTCCGGTCGGCTCGATCCAATCGGCGATCGTGTAGTGGTCCCATGCATCCCAGAGGAATTGGACCGTGCCTGCAGGCATTTCGCGGATCAGTTGGTGCCCCATCCCGGTCCCGTTGGCCGGGCCGCCCAGCGCGGAAAAGTCGAATGGCCGACTCGTGTAGCCGAAGAAATGGAGGATCGGGGCAGACACCGGGCCCGTCTCGATCAACTCGTGTGAATCCATCTCTTCGCCGAGTGGCGGGGCGTAGTTCGCGATCACATCACCGCTCGGCAGGATTTCATCATATGTCTCGGGGACATTGTCGTCCCCCTGCGATCCGCCGATGGCCAGCGTGAAATGGCCGTTCTTCTGCTGCTTGGACTCCGCGGACCCCGTCCCCGGTGCGAACTCCCGGTACCATCGCACGCGTCCCTTGGAGTCGAAGATGACCATGAGGACGCTGTCCCCCGTGAACAGGATCGGGGACATCAATGTGTATCCGGGTCCAAATGTCCCGGAGATCGTGAGACTCGCCGTCTGCACGTATGGCGACAGCGGACCGGTCGTGAACTGGAATGGTTCGGTGGTCCGACCGCCCGGTCCGATGAGCTCCAGCGTGTTGGCGTAGGTCGCGTTGGGGAGCAGGCCGAGGGTGACGACCCGCCCGGAGTCGCCGGTGACGGGCGAGAACGGCGTGGCGGCCGCCGTGTCGCCGGGCGTCGTGTACGTCACGCGCGCCGAGTCGGCGTTGGTGGCCGCGAAGGTGACGACGGTCGAGAGGGAGTTGAGCGGGTTGGCGGCCACGGAATATCCCGTGACGAGTGGCGCGCCCGACGATATGCTGGCCGCAATGGCCGTGGGGTGGTGCTCGCTCGAGCAGGCGGCGAGGAGGGCGAGGCCGGCCATCGCGAGGGTCCCGAGTGCGGCTCGCGCGGCGGTGGTGCCAGAGGCGGTGGACGCGGAGTGGCGAGTCGGCATAGGGAGTGTGGGGCGCGAGGGATCGCGAACTGCCGGCGGTGGTGACGCGGCGGCGGTGGCAAGGACGGTACACGAAGCCGGTTACAATACCGCATCTCCAGCCAAATGTGTTGGGTCTGGCCTCTGGCTCAACGCGGGAAACTGGGGCGCCGGGCGGGCGTCGTCGAGGGTCAGCGTCAAATTCGGGCCCTGACCGGCGAGGGACCGATCGTCTCGGTCGTGGCGCCGGGAGTGCCGCGCCCAGCGTCCGCGCCCAGCGTCCGCGCCATGCTGTGAGCGACCATCGCCGGGGGCCAGCGCCCTGAATCGAGGGGTAAACGACAGTTTTGCCGCTGTCCAGTTCTTGACATCACCAGGGTACCGCTCCACGCTATAGCGCTCGTTACATCCCGTGACGTGCCGGTTACAGCGGGGCAACGCACGCCGACACCCGCGTGTCACAGGCACGTCGCTTCAGTGGACTCGGTCCGTGTGTGCGCGAGATGCACGCGATCGGAGTGTCCGTTGTTCTCGCGTGAGGAGGATACGAAGTGCACAGAATTTCGTTCACGACGCGGGGAGCGGCGCTTGTGGTGGCGCTCGTGGGTGGAGCCGTGTGGCCGGCCGCATCCGTACACGCCCAAGGCGCGCTCCGACAGCTGACCGGCCGGGTTGTGGATGTCGAGGATAAGGCACCCGTGCCGGCGGCATCGATAGGGGTCAACGGGACGACACTGGGGACGACCACGACGGACAGTGGGACGTTCGTCGTGCGTGTGCCCCAGGGCCCGGTCACGCTCACCGTGCGACGGATCGGGTTCCTCGCGATGACCGTGCCGGTGACGGGCGATCAGGGCGATGTCTCGATCAGTCTCAAGCGCGACATCCTGGAGCTCCAACAGCAGGTCGTGACCGGCGTCGCGACGAGTGTCGCGTCCGAGAACGCGGCCAACGACGTGGCGGTGGTGACCACCGAGAATCTGAATCGTGCGCCCGCGCCGACGGTCGAGAACGCGCTGCAAGGTAAGATCCCCGGCGCGGTGATCCAGCAGAACAACGGCGGTGATCCGGGCGGTGGGATGCAGGTCCAGATTCGCGGGATCACCTCGATGTTCGCCAACGCCTATCCGCTCTACGTCCTCGACGGCGTGATGATCAACAACGAGACCGTCAACAGTGGCCTCAATACGATCACGCAGGCGTCCGGGGGCGCGGCGTCGAACTCGCAGGACTTGAGCCCGAACCGCATCGCCGACCTCAACCCCGAGGACATCGAGACGATCGAGGTACTCAAGGGTGCCTCCGCGTCCGCGATCTACGGCTCGAAGGCGTCCGCCGGGGTGATCATCATCACTACCAAGAAGGGCGGAGCGGGGAAGCCGAAGATCGAGCTCTCCCAGAAAGTCGGCCAATTCCAACTGTCGAACACCTACGGCCTCCGCACCTTCCCGACGCTCGCCAGCGCCGTCGCCTGGGGCAACGAATACGGGTATGCCCCCGCGTTCATCAAGTCAGAGTACGCCGGACCGCAGAACTACCAGAGCCAGTTGTTCGGCAACAACCAGTTGTCGTACGAGACCGACGCGAGCGTGAGCGGCATTAACGGGAACACGCAGTATTTCCTCTCCGGTCTCGCTAAGTACGACGACGGCATCATGACCAACACGGGCTACAACAAGCAGACCGTCCGGTCGAACATCACGCAGACGATCTTCAGCAACCTCACGGCGACGGCGAACCTCAACTTCGCGCATTCCGTCACACGTCGCGGGGTGTCCGGCAACGACAACATTGGGATCAGCCCGTACGATGTCTTCTCGTACACGCCGCAGTTCCTGGCGCTCGACAAACAGGTGAACGGCGCATGGCCGATCAATCCGTTCGGGAAGGCGAACCCGTTCGCCGATGCGGCCGAGATCCAGACGCCGGAGACGGTCAACCGGTTCATCGGCGGCGGCAACATCGACTGGGAGCCGCTCAAACTGGCGGACCAGACCCTGCACGTGACGTTCATCGGTGGTGCCGACTACACGACGCAGAACGACCTGTTCTACGCCCCACCCGATCTGCAGGTCGAGCAGGAGATCTCATCCGGGTTGCCGGGCGTGGCCCAGGATCAGTATGGGAACACGACCTACCTCAACTACTCGATCAACCTCGTCCACCATTTCACCGGTCTCAAGTTCCTCGACGCGACGACGTCGGTCGGTTTCGTCCGCGAGAAACGGAGCCTCGACAACCCACTGGCCGCCGGGCAGAACCTTCTCGCCGGCGGCGCCAACCCGACCCTGGGCGCGGTGCAGACGCTGACGTACAACGCGACGGCGGCAAAGGACCAATCGCTCTATGCCCAGGAGCAAGTGCTCACGCTCCAGCAGCGGCTGGCGCTCACGGCTGGCGTCACGGCCGAGCGCACGACGAATGATGGTGACATCAACAAGTTCTATCCGTATCCGCGCTTCTCGGCGTCGTACCGGGTCCCACAGTTCGCCGGATTTCTCGATGAGCTCAAGCTCCGCGCGGCCTACGGTCAGTCGGGAACTCAGCCGAACTATGGCGTCAAGTACACCGCGTTGAACACCGCGAACTCGGGGGGATTGAGCGGCGTCTACGGCGCGTTGCTCCAGGGCGACACCCTGATCCGGCCCGAGCAAGAGGCGGAGATCGAGACCGGATTCGACGCGACGGTCTTGCACTCGCGTGCGCAATTCAGTTTCACCCTGTACCAGAAACGGATCACCGATTTGCTGCTCCAGGCTCAGGTCTCGCCCTCACTCGGATATGACCAAGCGTGGATCAACGGCGGCGAATTCACGAACCAGGGCATCGAGATGTCGTTGACGGCGACCCCGGTGGACATCCGCAACGGGTTCCAGTGGGTGACCACGACGTCGTTCTACCGCAACTACAGCGTGGTCAACTCCCTCCCCGTGCCCGCCTTCGATCTACAGAATGGCGGCGGCGGGAGCCTGGGGACATTCCGGATCCAGGTCGGTCGGTCGGTCTCGGAGATCATTGGTCAAGTCAACGCCCCGAACGGCCAGACCATCCAGGCGGGCGATGCGCAGCCCAGCTACGTGATGAACTTCAACAATGAATTCACCTTTCACCGTTTCCATGCGGCGGCGCTCGTCGTGTGGTCGCGCGGTGGCGCGGTCGGCAACTTCACCGACAACCTCTTCGACGTCAGTCAGGGGTTGCTCGCCGACTCGGCGCTCAGCGCCAAGCGGAACGCCGAGAATGCCGCCGGCACGCCCTATCTGGAGCCGGCGACGTTCGTAAAGGTCCGCGAGATGTCGGTCAGCTACTCGATCCCGGATCGATTCGTGTCGTGGCTCGGGGGTGGCCGCGTCAAGGATGCGCGCCTCTCGATCACCGGACGTGACCTGTTCGCGTGGTTCGCCTACACGGGACTCGACCCCGAAGTAAACTTCGTCGGGCAAACGCAGATTCAGCGCGGGCAGGACGTCACGCCGTTTCCGCCCGCCCGCAGCTTCTTCTTCTCCCTCGACCTGGGCCTCTGACCATGACCATCCTCTGCTTCGCTCGTACGCGCCGGCAGCGGGCTGGCCGCCCGCGTGCCGAGACCACACGCATGATGCGCCACGCCGCACTGCTGGCCGCGCCACTGGCCACCGCGACGCTCCTCGCATCGTGCAAGGACAGCAACGTTCCATTGCTCACGGGGCCGACGCAAGTGGCGGCGACGACCGTCGGCGTGCAGAACGCCGTTACCGGATTATTCAGCGCGGCCCGTAACGACGTCGGGAACTACGTGATCTTCATGTCCACCTTCTCCCGTGACGCGGCCAATTTCACGAGCACGGAGCCGCGCTGGGTCACGGAAGGGATGGGACTCATCCCCATACCCAACACCGATCAATTCTTCTCTTCGTCGATCTGGGACATCGAGTACCGCAACGCGAAGTTCGCAAATCAGATCATTGCGGCGCTTCCTTCCGTGGTCCCGAAGTATTCGGCGGCCGACGCGGCGACGATCGCCGGTGTGGTCCAGACCATGAAGGCGCTCCAGTTCATGATGCTCGCCGAGACGCGGGACACACTGGGGGTGTCGCCGTACTCGATTGACGGCGGGAGTACGCCTGCGCCCGTCTTCTGCAACAAGGACGTGTGGCGGTATATCGTCGCCCTGCTGGACTCGGGCAACGTCGCCCTCCAGGCCGCCGGGACGAACCCCCTACCGGTCACCCTCCCACCGGGATTTGCATCGGTGTCGGCCACGGCGGCGCCGAGCACGAGTCCCGGCGCGTTCGCCGCGTTCAACCGTGCCTTGGCCGGGAAGGCGGGGATGGAGTTGGCGTACGCGATCGCCCGCGCCGGCGCGGGGGCGCCGACGCCGACGGCAGCCGGATCGCCCGATGTGCCGGCTCTCACACGAGCCGACAGCGCGCTCCACGCCTCCGCACTCTTCGACCCGGCGGCCATCACCACGCCGCCGGCCGGAGGGTTCACGACCGGCGACGCGTTTGGCGTGTACCATGCATGGAGCGCGCAATCGGGCGACCAGCTCAATCCCGTCAACGGCGTGATCGGCACCCTTGCCGTGCTCTGGGACATGGTCGCCGATGCCGATACGGTCAATGACGCGCGCTGGCACGCGAAGTTCGCGGTCAACGTCAACACCGTCCAGACGTCATTCGCGCCGGCGGCGTCGCCATACAGCTACGCATACTACCCGTCGGTCTCGACGCCGATTCCCATCGTGCGCAACGAAGAGCTGACGCTGGTCGATGCCCAGATCCAGCTCGGCTTGGGCAACCTCGGGACCGCCACGACGCTGATCAACACGGTGCACCAGCAGGCCGGCGGTTTTGGATCACCACTGACAATTCCGGCGGACTACGTGCACGTTCGGAACGCGCTCCTCAAGGAACAACGCATCTCGACGATCCTGGAAGCGAGCGAGGACCGCACCATCTCGCTTCGTATGTACGGGATGGCGGCGGTCTCCGATACGACATGGAACGCCACCTCCGGTCCCGATGCCGCCGCCGTGGTCGCCGCGACGAACGCATTGGGCGCGAAGCCGACGGATCTCCACACCTTGGTGGACCCCCCGCCATCGACCGAGGCTGACGGCCGCGGCGGGAGTTACACGCTGACCTGCTCGTCGTAAGACGGTTCGAGCCTCGACGTCCGAGGTTGAACACCGAGGGCCGGTCGCAACGTATCGCGACCGGCTCTCGTGTTATTCTCTAGCGATTGGCGATTGGCCGGTGGCGTCGACTTTTGCGGAGTGACATGATGCGGTCGAGTACCCGCGGGCGAGACTGGCGGTGCGCGCCTCGTCACCATCCCCAGCCGGACGCGGTGGGGCGCAGGGGGGCGCGAGCGCCCTGGAGCCGGGACTACGTGGTGACGCGTGGTGCGCGGACTTGGGCCGCGATCGCCGTGCTGGCTGCGGCGGCCGGGGTGGCGGGGTGCTCGCGCGATCGGGCCGCGAGCAGCGCGGCGTCGGGCGGGGTGCACGGAGCCCGGATCGGCACACCCAGCACGGGCGCGCCCGGCGAGTGGCCGATGCCCGCCAAGGACTACGCCGGCAGTCGATACAGCACGCTGGACGACATCACGACGGACAACGTGAACCGGATGACCGTGGCGTGGACCTTCTCCACGGGCGTCCTGCGCGGGCACGAGGGGGCGCCGCTCGTCATCGGCTCGACGATGTACATCGTGACTCCATACCCGAACGTCGCGTACGCGCTCGACCTGTCGCTGCCGGGCGCGCCGCTGCGATGGAAGTTTCGCCCGGAGAACGCGCAGGCGGCGAAGGCCGAGGCGTGCTGCGATGTCGTGAACCGCGGGGCGGCGTACGCGGACAGCACAGTGTTCTACAATTTGCTCGATGGGCACACGGTCGCCGTCGACGTGCGCACGGGCGCCGAGCGATGGCGCACGCAGATCGCCGATCCGAGCCACGGTGAGACCATGACGATGGCACCGCTCGTCGTGCACGGGAACGTGCTCGTCGGGCCCAGCGGAGGCGAAATGGGCGTACGGGGCTGGATCGCGGCCCTCGATGCCCGTACCGGTCAGGAGCGGTGGCGCGCGTACAACCTCGGCCCGGACCGCGACGTCAAGATCGGTCCGAAGTTCACGCCGTTCTATGCATCGGAACGCGGGACGGACCTGGGGGCGACGAGCTGGCCGAGCGGAACGTGGCAGCACGGAGGCGCGGCCACGTGGGGGTGGCTCACCTACGACCCCGCCCTCAACCTCGTGTACTATGGCACGAGCAACCCGGGCCCGTGGGATGGCGAGCTGCGACCTGGCGACAACAAGTACTCGAGCTCGATCCTGGCCCGCGATCCCGATACGGGCGAGCTCCGGTGGGCGCTGCAGGTCACGCCGCACGATGTCTGGGACTACGACGCGGTCAACGAGAGCATCGTCGCCGATCTGCCGATCCACGGCACGATGCGCAAAGTGCTGGTGCACTTCGATCGCAACGGGTTCGCGTACACGATCGATCGCGCGACGGGGGAGGTGCTGGTGGCCCAGTCCTACGTGCCGATGAATTGGGCGAGCGGCGTCGATCTGGCGACCGGCCGCCCGCGCGTCAACGCCGACAAGGTGACGCGGATCGGTAAGACCGTCACGAACATCTGCCCGAGCTTGGAAGGCGGCAAGAACCAGCAGCCCGCGGCGTTCTCACCCGTCACGGGGCTGTTCTACGTCCCGACGAACAATTTGTGCATGGACTTCACGGGCCGCACGCCGACCTACATCGCGGGCACCCCGTATATCGGAGCGGACGCGCCGGAAACCGGCGGACCGGGCGGATACCGCGGGGAGTTCATGGCGTGGGACGCGACGACGGGCCGGAAGGTGTGGGGGATCCGGGAGCCGTTCCCAGTGTGGAGCGGCGCGCTCGCGACGGCCGGCAACGTGGTCTTCTACGGTACGTTGGACGGATGGTTCAAGGCCGCCGATGCGCGGACCGGCGAGCCGCTGTGGCAGTTCAAGGTGAGTTCGGGCGTGGTCGGCAATCCGATGACCTATCGGGGGCCGGACGGCAAGCAATACGTCGCGGTCTACGCGGGGATCGGCGGCGACATGGGCGCGCTGATCGCCGGCGATGTCGCCTCCGACGCGGCGTTCGACGTTCGCGAGCGAGGGACGACGCTGCCGGATCTGGCACAGCACACGAGTTTCGGGGGGACGCTGTTCGTGTTTGACGTGAAATAGTGGTGAGTGGATAGCGATTGGCCATTGGCGATTGGCGGCGTGAGGCGGAGATCAGGATGGGAGGTCGTGTGGAGCGAGTGACGGGACGTGTGCAGGCGCGTGCGTGCGTTCGCGCCGTGGGTCGCGGGAACGCGTGGGAGGGGTTGTGTTTGGCGGCGTGGGTCTCGGCGTCCATCGCTCTGGTGGGGTGCGATCGAGACGGGCGTGCGGCGGAGCGGAGGGTGGGGGCGACAGTCGTCTCAGCGCCCGGATCGCCTGGCACATCGCCTGGCGCATCGCCCGGCGCGTCGCCTGCCGGCGGCAACGCGGTGGGGGATATGGATCGTGGAGTCGATCGAGGGGCGCAGGATGTGGATCGACGCGTGGCCCCCGTGGTGGGGGATGGTCGCGGCCAGCAGGGTGCGGCTCAGGCATCGTCCAAGGGGAGCACGCCGAACTTGATTGCGCACCCGGACCACATACAGGCGGGTCTCACGGCGCAGCGTTCGCTCGCCGTCCTGGTCAATCCTCGCGAGCGGGACCCTCGTGCGCTCGAGGAGGGGAAGCAGCTCTTCGTGTCGTACAATTGCGCCGATTGCCACGGCGGCGAGGGCTCGGGCGGGATGGGACCGAGCTTGCAGGACGGGCGCTGGCATTTCGGCGGCAGCGCGGGCGAGATCTACGAATCGATCAGCGAAGGGCGGCCGGACGGTATGCCGTCCTGGGGCGGCCGGATCAGTGACTCCCAGATCTGGGCACTGGTGACCTACGTGCGCACGCTCTCAGCGGGCAAAGACGTGACGACGCAGAGCTTCGAGGGCGGCGGTACCGTCGCTCGCGGGGGGCACTGACGCCCGGGGCCGGGCGTCAGAGACGGTGGATGGTGGAACGTAGATGGGCGCGCGCGCAGACAGTGACCGATGGTCCTGGTGCGTTCACGCTGCAGTGAGTTCTGATCAGGCGGGTTCGGCTACGGACGCCGCTTCCGCGGCGCGCGCCCGCGCGCGGCGCGACAAGCCGGGAGTCAAGTCGATTGGCGCAACCTTGGGTGTGGCCTGCTCGGCGTGGAGATACGCATTCGGGTCGTGCTGGGTCGCGCCGGTGGGTAGCAGCGGCATGAACGGTCCGAGGTCGCGCTCGAGGCGCTCCTGATAGAACGATGGCAGCACATCGCTTTCGCCTTCGAAATAGCGCTGGACTGACGCATCGGTATCGAGGAGCCCGCGCACCTTCGTGTGGTAGGCCAATCGACCCCGGCCCTCGCTCGACAGCGCGCGCACGACGTTCATCCAGCGCGGGATGGGGGCGTTCGTGGCCGAGAACCGGCGGCCGACCGAGCGCCACGAAAAGGAATAGCGCGTGAGATCGATCACCTGGTCGTAGAACGGCCGCCATTCGTAGTTCTTGGGCCGCACGTTCATGGCCATGTTGTTGTTCAGGAAGTGATGCGGGAATGGCAAGACGCGCCCGGCCCGCTGAAGCTCGAGGTTGAGCGGCGCCGCACGGCCGAACGCCGACAGCAGCGAATACCCCGGGAACGCACCCGGTGTCATCTCGATGAATCGCTTCGTGAGCTCGAACGGTTCCGGTCCCTCATCCGTGTCGAGTCCGAGCACGAAATTGGTCTGCATGTAGGGGATGTAGCGGAGCACCGTGTTCACGTGCTCGGACACCTGGCGCACCTTGTCCATCCCCACCACGCGTCCACTCTTGGTCTTGTTGCCGAGCGCGAACCACGATTCGATGCCGGGGAGCACGGCCTTGAATCCGTTGCGCTGCAGCCGCGGGAGTCGATCTTCCGACAGCAGCGAGAGGCTACTCTCGGCGATGAAATCGATCCGACCGGCGGGGACGGCATCTTCGATCGCGCTCAGCGTTTCGTCGAACCGCACGCCGAAGTTCGGATCGTGCCACGCCACCCGCGGCCGACGGAACTTGGTTTGCAGGAATCGCAGGTCGTCGCGCAGCTGATCGGTGTCGAGCGACTGATAGTCGACCGTCGAGTCGATGCAGAAGCTGCACGTGTAGGGGCACCCGATGCTCGCCAACATCGGGACGATCTTGATCGTGGGCGCCTTGGCCAGCGTCTCCGCGACGAATCGCCAACGGGCCCGCACGCCTGGGAGTTGGAGTGGCTGCCGCGCCGCGGCGAGCGCGCGCCCGATCGGACGCTGCGGCGCGCACTCCCGCAGCACCTCGTCGATAATGGCCTGATCCGTGAATCCAAGGACGTAGTCGAAATAGCGGACCGAGTCTTCCGGATAGCAGCGGGCGTGCGGTCCGCCGAGCACGGTCACCGTCCCACGCTTCCGATAGAGCGCGCTGAGTGCGTACGCCAACTGCGCCGTCTCGCTGAACGCCCCGATGAAGACGATATCCGTCTCGACCGGGAGTGCCGCCGACAGGTCCTCGAAGCCGGTGTAGCAGACGTACGACACGTCGTGACCTGCTTCCTCGCACCAGACCCCGATCACTTGGGGCATGATACTCGCCAGATTCGCGTTCATGAGACGCGAATAGAGCCCGTGTCCGGGCCCATTGGAAACCAGGTCAATCACGCCAATTCGCAGTCGCCGCAAACGCGCCTCCCGTACTCTGAAGCCTGCAATCGTACCGTCGGGACCGCCCGCCCGCGAGGGATGAGTCAGCGGCCTCACACACAGCATACCGAACAAGTGGGGATTCGCGGCTGGCGATTCACCAGGCGATTCACCGGCTAGTAGCGACGTCGGGCATCCGCGGCTCGACTCGAGCGCCACCAGCAACTCACCAGCATTCAAGCACTAATCACTACCCACGAACCGATGGAACGAGCCAGCCCGATATGAGACGAGCTTCCGAGTGTGTGCAGGAACCTCGCCGCGCGGATAGTTCTGTGGGGCGAACGACAGGACTCCAGGGCCCAACCATCGGCGACGACGTACCGCTCGGTGGCGTCCGCGCGGACTCCGCCCCGATGCCGAAATGATTAAGCCCAGCCGCCTCCGGAACTCACCGCATCTCATAAGTCATTGTGCTGCTGACGTTTAGAAGATGTGATGCAGGTCACACTGGACTACTGCGGGCTCGGCATTAACGAACGCTCCCGGGAGTCGTCCCATGAGCAAATCCTGCGGGCAATTCGCCGCGGAGCGAGCCATTCGCAATGGCTACGCGATCGACCACATGCGGCACACGCCGCCAGAAACTGGGAGACAGACCGATGCAGCTCGAATCGAATCGTCGGACCATTGGTGGAACGCTGTGCGCGCTGGCCGTGATCGGGGCGTTGTCGGCGTGTAGTTCGTCGTCGGGAACAGCACCCGCCGCATTGAGCGACGCGCAGGTCAGCACGGATCTCGCGGCCGGGGCTGGCATCGCGGCGAGCACGCAAGCGGGTGATTTCGGGAACCAGGAATCGCAGGCGGGTGCCGAGGACCAGGTTCTCATTCCGCGCGGCGGCTCGGTGGCGCTCGGGCGCTCGATGAAGCGCGCAACCGTTCAGTCGGCGTGTACACCGGGCTCATTCACTGGGACGCTCACATTCCCGGCTTCCGATCCCCGGGACACGACCTCGATCTCCCGCACGTGGGAGTTCTTCGCGGCGGGCGCGTGCGAAAATATGTACGTCGCGGGCACGACCGATTCCATCGTGTTCACGACTGCAGTGACCGCCGAGCTGCACGGCAAGCGCGGTTTTTGGCAGGCGCATCACGATGACAATCGGATGAACTGGGTGACCGGCGCGCCGGCGCTGTCTACCGCGTCCACGCATGTATGGAACGGCTTCGAGGCTGGTGTGGACACGTCATCGTTCCAGGGTGACGTCGCGGAGTCGCGGACGTATGATGCCGCGGCCTCGGACACCGTCGGGAGCGTCACGTTCCCGCACCCGCGCGCTGGCGCGATCTATCCCTCGAGTGGCACGTACACTCGGTGGGTAAACGCCGAGGTGACGTTTAGCGGCCCGACCAGCGGCAGCAAGCAGGTCGCGCGCCACATCGTTGTGACGTTCAACGGAACGGAGTTCGTGCCGATTACGGTGTTCGACGTCTCGACGGGGGCGGTGGCGTTGACCTGCCAGCTCGACCTCGGCATCGGCGAAATCGTCAGCGGCAGCTGCACCACCTGAGCTGCACCATCTGAGCTGCACCATCTGAGCTGCACCAGCTAAACAGACGAGCGGAGTACCCGAGCCCAGCAACGAGGCGGTCTCGCGGAGCTCGATGTGAGGGGCCGGCTGCGATCCGTCGCAGCCGGCCTCTCGCGCGTTCGCGGAAACGGTGGCGCGGCAGTGATGGCGCTGTATACCTTCCTCCGCTGCGCGTCCGACGACATGTCGGAGCGCCGTTACCCGCATGCCTTGGCCAGTGCCACTCGTGGAGTCCACTATGTCCTCCGTCCTCCGGGCGACCGTCGTCGCCGGGCTCGTCCTATCGCGCGTGCCTGCGGCCGCCGCGCAGCAGCGTCCCATGACGACCGACGACCTCTCACTCCTCCGAGGGGTGAGCGATCCGCGGGTGTCGCCCGATGGCCGGACGGTGGCGTATGTCCGGACGACCTTCGACTACCCGGCCGACAAGGTCGCGTCGGCGATCGTGCTCGTGGACGCTGCGTCCGGCACGACGCGCCACGTGCTATCCGGCAGCGCGCCACTCTGGTCGCCGGACGGCCGTTCGTTGGCGTTCCGGGACGATGCCGAGTCGCACAGTGGCATCTGGATCTACGATGTTGCGACGGAGCACCGCCGATTTCTCGTTTCGGTCGCAACGACGAATGCGTGGCTCGGATCGCTCACGGTCAAGAATTTCGCCTGGGCGCCCGATGGCTCGGCGATCGCGTTCGTGGGGGCCGACAGCGTGGCGCCGGTGGTGCCGCTCCCCAGCGGCGATGCGGCCGCGGCGTCGGATGTGGAAGTCTTCTCCCGTGTCATGTACAAGACCCGCACGGGGTTCTCGGACAATCGACGCACGCACCTGTACGTCGTGCCGATCACCTGCGGCGCGGCGGAGACCTGTCCGGCGCGGCTCCTGACGCCGGGTTCCTTCGATGAACACTCGCTCGACTGGTCACCGGACGGGCATCGGATCGCATTCGTGAGCGATCGGTCGCCGGACCCGGACAACGCGTACGCGAACGATCTGTGGACCGTGGAGGTCACGACGGGCCAGGTCACGCGATTGACCGACACGCCGAGCGCGGAGTTCGCGCCGGTCTGGTCGCCGGACGGCAAGCAACTCGCCTTTCCGGCTTGGCGCCGCCCGCACAACACGAAGGACAGCCCGGCGGAAGACACACACGCCTGGGTGATGTCAGCCGATGGTGGGGTGGCGCGGCCGATCGCGGCGGCGCTCGACCGGCGAGTCGCTCAGGTGAGCTGGTCGCCGGTGGGCGCGACCGTGTACTTCACGGCCACCGATCACGGGTCGGTGTCGGTCTATCGTGCGACCGCAGCTGGTGGTCCAGCGCAGCGGCTCACCACGTGTGCGTGTCAGGTGTCGCAGTATTCGCTCGACCGGGCGGGGCGGTGGATGGCGTACGTGCAGAGCGACCTCACGCATCCTCCGGAAGTCTGGCTCTCGGCCGCCGATGGTCATGGGGCGCGTCAACTGACGCATGATCAGGACTCCTTGCTGGCGCGTGTCGCGCCGGTGGGGAGCGAGTCGTTCGAGTTCACGAGCTTTGACGGGACGCCGGTGCAGGCGTGGCTCCTCAAACCGAGCGGACTACGGCCGGGTCAGCGGTATCCGCTCATCCTGTCGATCCACGGGGGACCGCACAGCATATTCGGAAACACCTTCACGGCGGGGAACCAAATCATGGCTGGGCACGGCTACGGGGTGTTGGCCATCAACCCCCGCGGCACCAACGGCTACGGCCAGGCGTTCTCGGATGGTTCCGTACTCAACTGGGGCGGTGGTGACTACCACGACCTCATGGCCGGACTCGATACCGTAATCCGGCGAAACGCGTGGATCGATACGACGCGGATGGGTGTGACGGGCGGGAGTTATGGCGGGTTTATGACGAACTGGATCATCACGCAGACGCCCCGATTCAAGGCGGCGGTGTCGCTGTTCAGCGTCAGCAATCTGATCAGTTTTTACGGGACGTCGCTGTACACCGATCTGATCGAAGCCGAGTTCGACGGACTGCCGTGGGACAACTATCCGTTGCTCTGGCAATGGTCGCCGCTCGCGCACGTGGCACGCGCGCGCACGCCGACGCTGTTCATCCATGGTGATGCGGACAACGACGTGCCGATCGCGCAGGCGGAGGAGATGTACGTCGCGTTACGCAAACTAGGCGTGGCCTCGACACTGGCGCTGTATCCCGGCGAGGGGCACGGATTCCACCGCCCCGCGCACAACCTCGACAGCCTGCTTCGACTGGAAGCATGGTTCGATCATTATCTCGGTAGCGGCGCGGGAACGAGCGCCGCGGGAGGAAGCGGGCAATGAGTGCATCAGCAACTCGTACGGCGACATTGTACCGGTGGGAGTCGATGCCACGGGAGGCGATCTCGCCGACGATCGAGCGCCGGATGGTGACGGGCGATCGACTGATGGTGGCGCACGTCTACATCAAGAAGGGCGGCGTGGTGCCCCTGCACGCACACGACAATGAGCAAGTCACCTACATCCTCGAAGGGGCGCTCCGTCTGTGGGTCGGCGCGGAGGGCTCGCCGGAGCAGGCGGTGCACGACGTCCACGCCGGGGAGGTGCTGGTGATCCCGTCCAATCTCCCCCACCGCGCCGTCGCGCTCGAGGACACGCTGGATGTGGATGTGTTTTGTCCCCCCCGCCAGGATTGGCTCGATGGGACGGATCGGTATTTGAGGACGGGGGTGAGTGGATAGCGGATAGCGGTTCGCGATGAGCGGTGAGCGTGTGGGGGGCCGGTTGCAGGGCGCTGCAGCCGGCCCTTGGTGCGTCGGCTGGCGAGAGTGCGGGGGGATCGATGGCACAGGGCGGCGGATCCGCGGCCGTTCCCCAACCGCTATCCGCTGTCCACCAAAGTGAGGGGTTTGGCGGGTCTCGGTTGTCTTCTACAACGCCGCCCCATTGGGCGCGCGGGCGCGAGCATCCGGACGGTCGATGGCGGTGACGCCTGATCGTGAGGAGCGCTTCGTGGGTCCGCGCTTGGTCATGGACGCCGCCGAGTACCATTCCAGACCGGAGATGTGCGCATGCATCGTTCTCTCCGTATTGCCGTCGGACTACTGTTCCTGCAGCTTCCGGCACTCGCTCTCGCCCGCGCGCAGGGGCCGACTCGGGTGATCACCGGTAAGGTGACCGACGCCGAGAATGGCCAAGGCCTACCGTCGGTGGCCGTCATCATCAAGGGCACGCTGCTCGGCACGCACACGGGTTCCGACGGGAGCTACAGCCTCCCGATCTCACCTGGCCCACTCACGCTGAGCTTCCGTCGCATTGGCTACCTCCAGGTAGACCGACCGGTCGGTGCGGACGAGAAGACGGTGGACCTCGCCTTGAAGCACGACGTGCTCAAGCTGACGGAGACGATCGTCACGGTCAGGAGACCGGGGTGACACGGCAGAACGCCGCCAACGCGGTGTCCACCGTCAGCGCCGACGAGATCTCGCACGTCCAGGCGCAGACGACCGAGCAGGAGTTACAGGGCAAAGTGGCGGGCGCCGACATCCAGGCCAATTCGGGCGCGCCGGGCGGTGGCATGCAGGTCCGGCTCCGGGGCACCACCACGGTCATCGGCGCATCCGATCCGCTCTATGTCGTCGATGGCGTCATCATCAGCAATGCCGCCACCGCCACCGGCGCCAATTCCATCACCAAGGCATCGAGCAGCAGCGGTCTCTCGTCCAACGAAGACAACGCCTCGAACCGGCTCGCCGATCTCGACCCCAACGACATCGAGAGCATCGAGGTGCTCAAGGGCGCGTCAGCCTCGGCGATCTACGGATCCAAGGCGTCGAACGGGGTGGTGTTGATCACGACCAAACGCGGGCATTCCGGCAAGCCGGAATTCAAGGTCAGCCAGCGTTTCGGGACGAGCGAGATCTCGCATGAGCTGGGATCACGGCTGTTCCCTGATACCGCCTCCGTCGTGGCGCAATATGGAGCCGCCGACCTGGCGTTCTACAAGCAAGGGGTCACGTACAACCACGAGGATGAGTTGGCGGGCCGCAAGCCGCTGTCGTACCAGAGCACCGCGAGTCTGAGCGGCGGGACCGATGCCACGCAGTACTACGTCGGCGGTGTCATCGAGCACGATGGTGGCATCATCGACAACACCTACTTCGACAAGCAGGCGCTCAATCTCAAACTGCATCAGACCTTGGGTCCGAAGATCGAGTTCGCGATCGGCAGCACATTCTCCCATACGGACGACGCCCGCGGCCTGACCAACAACGACAATACGACGACCAGCTTTTACACCGCGCTCCCGGCGACGCCGAGCTTCGTCAATCTCCAGCAGGGAGCGGGCGGCCTGTGGCCGAACAACCCGTTCGCGCCGAGCAACCCGCTGCAGACGGCGGCGCTCCTGAGCAATGCCGAGGCCGTCAACCGGTTCATCGGCTCGGGCACTGGTACCGCGCATCTCATCACCACGCCGCACAATAGCCTTAACTTCATTCTCGGCGGCGGCATCGACTACTTCGCGCAGGTCTCGACGCTCTACTCCCCGCCGGAACTGCAGTTCGAGCAGGTCTATGGTAACCCGGGCACGAGCGTATTGGGCAACACCGGAAACGAGTTCGCGAACGTGAATGCGAGCCTCATTCACGTGTACACGCCGACCGGCGACGCCTTCTCGGCTACCACGTCGGCCGGAGTCCAGGAGGAAACGCGGTACACCAACACGGTGCGCGACCTGGCCAAGAACCTGAGCCCCGGCCTGTCCAACATCGACCGCGGCACGATCAGCAACGTCGAACAGGATCGCGAGAACACGGTCGATAAGGGCCTCTACGCGCAGGAGGAGTTCCTGACGCTGCACGAGCGGCTGCTGCTCACGGTTGGGGGACGGGCCGATGAGAGCAGCAACAACAGCGATCCGACCAAACTGTTCTTCTACCCCAAGGCGTCGGCGTCCTATCGCCTCGCCGAGGGCGTCGGGTTCATCGACAATGTGAAGCTCCGGGCCGCCATCGGCGAGTCGGGCAACGAACCGTTGTACGGGCAGAAGTTCGGCGAGCTGCTCGCGGCGAACATCGCGGGGTTGCCGACCTCTCAGATCGCGGGCGCCGTCGGCAATCCCACTCTCCAACCGGAGCGGCAGTTGGAGGCGGAAGGTGGATTCGATCTAACGATGTTCAACAGCAAGGCGACGCTCGGCGTGACCGGCTACCAGAAGAACGTGTCCGACCTGCTGCTTCAGCGCGCCCTGGCGCCATCGGCCGGTATCGACACCGAGTTCTTCAACGCCGGGAGTCTCCGGACTCGGGGCCTCGAGGTCGAAGCCTCCGTGGCGCCGATCCAGAACCGGACCATCCAGTGGTCGGTGTCGGCGAACTTCTCCAAAGACGCCAGCATCGTCACCTCATTGCCGGTGCCCCCGTTCAGTCCGGGCGGGTTCCCGGCGGAGTTCGGCGCATTCGAGATCCAGCAGGGAAAGTCGCCGACCCAGATCATCGGCAACGTGCTGCAGCCGAACGGGTCGGAAGCGATCCAGACCATTGGCGACGCGAACCCGGACTTCCGCGTCGGGCTCTCGAACACACTGGGGTATCACTCGATGCACCTGTACTTCCTCTTCAACTGGCAGAAAGGTGGTGACGACATCAACCTGACGCAGCTGCTGTACGACCTGGGCGGCACCAGCGCGGATTACGCGAAGATGGTCGATGTCAACGGCAAGACCCAGATGCTCGGCGCGTACCGCGTCGACAATTGGCTCCAGAACACCGTGCAGTACGTGCAGGACGCGTCGTTCATCAAGCTCCGGGAGCTGACGCTGTCCTACGACCTGCCGGACCGGCTCGTCTCGATGCTCGGCCGCGGTGTCCACTCCGCCTCACTGAGCATCGAGGGTCGTAACCTCATCACGTGGACAAAATACCAAGGCCTGGATCCCGAGGTCAGCAATTTCGGCAATCAGGCGATCGCTCGAAACGTCGACGTCGCGCCCTTCCCGCCGAGTCGCACGTTCTGGGTCGGCCTCAACCTGGGGTTCTGACGCCATGTCACTCACAACGAACGTGCGGCGCCTGAGCCGGACCGCCATGGCGATCGTGGCGATCGGGTCGATTGCCGGCTGCGCCAACTCATTGGTGCCCGACCTCAACAACTCTGCGATTACCGATTTCCAAGCCGCTCCCACCGGTGCGGCCGCCGGAGCCATCGCGGTCGGCATGGTCCGCGGCTGTCGCGATAATCTGGCATTGTTCCTCGAGAACATGGGCGTTCTCGGGCGCGAAGGCTACGAGATGGGCGTGGCTCAGGGCGACCTGCCGCTGTACGTCATTGGTCCCATGACACCGGGAACCTTCTTCGTGGCGCAACTCTGGACCGGCGAGTACGCGGATCTCCGGGCCGCGAATACCGTCCTGGACGCGTTGGGCAAGGTGCCCGACCTGACGGCGACACAAAAGGAAGCGCTCAGCGGATTCGTGCAGACGATGGAGGCGTTCGACTTGGAGATGCTGGCGGCCAGCCGCGATACCTTTGGTCTGCCCATCGCGGTGGACGTGAGTCCGACCGGCAACCCGGTCCCCGTCGCCTCCAAGGCCCAGGTCTACCAACACATCTTGAACCTGCTCGACTCTGCACAGACGCATCTGAAAGCAGGTGGCGCGGCGTTCTCCTTCACATTACCGGCCGGATTCACGGGATTCGACACGCCGGCGACCTTTCTGACCGTGAACCGTGGGCTGCGGGCACGCGTCGATATTCTCACCAACGACTACGCGACGGCACTGACCGATCTGGCGGCGTCATTCCTCAATGAAAGCTCGTCGTTGGCAACGGGTCCGCAGTTCGATTTCTCGAACAATTCGGGCGACGAGCCCAATCCGAACTTCGCGCCATTCCTGTATGCGAGTCCGGCGCTGGTGACCGATGCACAGCATCAAGCGGACACCTCCATGCTCGATGCCCGCGTCCAACAGAAGCTGGTCACCGTGCAGTCATTCACGTTGGACGGGATCATCAGCAACGTCCAGTTCACGCTGTACACCGCCACGACCACGCCGGTGCCCATGCTCCGCAACGAGGAGCTCATTCTGCTGCGGGCAGAGGCGGAGTTGGAAACCAACGACGTCACCGCGGCGACCGCCGACATCAACTTCATTCGCACCACATCGGGCAACCTGCCACCGATTGCCGGTACCTACGTGCCGACGGCAAACCTCCCCACGCTGCTCGATGAGCTGCTGTACGAAAAGCGGTACTCCCTCATGTGGGAGAGCGGGAACAACTGGATCAGCATGCGCCACTACAACAAACTCAACCAGCTTCCCAAGCAGTTGACGACCGAACGGATCTTCCCCATCGTCCCGTATCCGCTGGCCGAGTGTCAGGCGCGGTCGCCGCAGCCCTCGGGGTGTACGACAGTCAACGGATCCTGACATGCGAGTGCCAGACAGCAAGTCGCATTTGCCGAGCGATCGCGGCACACCGGTCGCGGGCGCGCGATCGGTCAGCAGGTGGGCCGCTGCGGCCGGTGTCGCGGCCGCCGTTTGTGGAGTGCTGGCAGTACCATCCGCGGGCGGTCAATCCGCGGGCGGTCCGCCGTTCGTGACCGTGGTCGTCGGGCACCGGGATGGGTCGTCGTCGGATCGGCGCGTCGATCCGTCTCCGCTCTCGGCCGAACAGCTGCTGTCGATCAGTTCCCCGGTCAAAGGCGCTGATGAACCGGTCTGGCAACCTGATGGGTCGCACCTCGCATTCCTTGGCGCGTACGGGGGACCGGTCGGCATCTGGTCCGTGAGTGCGAGCGGGACCGGCACGGCGCAGGCGCTGGTGAACGAGGTTCCGTTGGTGGGACTCGACTACACCGCGGGGCAGCATCCGCTGTGGTCCCCCAAGGGTGATTACATCGCATATGTCTCCACGAAGGGCGGCGACGCGCCGGAGCTCTGGACCTGGTCGGCGCGCGAGCACGCGGATGCGCAACTCACGCATCTCGGGGGCGGCATTTATTCGATGAGTTGGTCGCCGGACGGCACACACATCGCCGTGTCCGACGATCGATACGGTAGCCAGGACGTGTTCATCGTGTCCGTGCCGGGGGGGCAGGTCCTGCGACTGACGAGTGGACCTCGCTACGCCGTGTTCCCGACGTGGACGCCGGACAGCCGGACGGTCGTCTACGACCGCCTCGATGCCCGGTGGGTGGATCATGAAGTGATGGCCGTCCCAGCGGACGGGAGCACGGCACCGCGCCTGGTCGTGGCCGACCACAACTTCTTCGATTATCGCGGGGGCGGATCATTCGGCTATCCGATGGTCTCGCCCGATGGCAAGCAACTGCTGTTCCGCTCCCAACGGAGCGGCTGGGTGAACTACTGGGTCGTGCCGTTCGAGGGGGGGGCGGCGCGCGCGGTGGCCGCGGAGTCTGCTGAGCAGAGCGACGGCGGCTGGTCGCCGGACGGCAAGTGGATCGCCTTCGTCGCGAACCACAATGGCACGCGTGGGTTGTACGTCGTGAGTGCGGCGGGCGGGACATCGCGCGCGGTCGTTGCGCCCGCGGAGGGCGTGGTGTCGAAGGCCGCCTGGTCGCCGGACGGCACACGCATCAGCTACACCTTCGGAACGACCACCAGCGCGGCCGACCTGTACACCGTCGATGTGAAGACCGGAAAGACCACGCGGCTGACGACGTCGGTACCAGCCGGCCTGCCGGCGGACGGTTTGGTCACGCCCCGCAAGATCACGTATCCCAGTGCCGATGGCCTCACCATCTCGGCGTACCTGTACGAGCCGCGCGGACTGAAACCCGGGGAGAAGGCGCCCGGTATCATGTGGGTCCACGGCGGCCCGACCGGTCAGTGGGTGGACAGCTATCAGCCGCAGGTGCAGTACCTGGTCAACCGCGGATACGCGGTCCTGATGCCGAATATCCGCGGCAGCGCGGGGTACGGCCTGGCGTTCGAGGACGCCAACAACGGGTGTTGGGGCCACTGCGACCTCAAAGACGTGCTTGCCGGTGTGGACTACCTCAAGCGACAGCCGTACGTGAATGTCGAGAAGATCGGCATCACCGGCCGGAGCTACGGTGGCTGTCTCTCGATGTCGGCGATCGTGAATGCGCCGGGCGTCTTCCAGGCGGCCATCCCGGAATCCGGCTACGGCGACTGGGAGGCCTTCATCTCGTTCAACGACGAGATGCAACACGATCAACTGCTGGCCTACGAATTCGGACCGTGGCCCGACAGTGCCGCGGTCTACCGGCGCAACTCACCGATCCACAACGTGGCGCGCGTCACGACGCCCACCCTGCTCTTGCAAGGCGACGGCGCGACCGCATCGTGGCGTCCCGCGGAAGAGCCGGTCCCGGCCTCGATCGATTTCGCGCGCGCGCTCGACCAGCACTACAAGCTGTTTCGCTGGAAGTCGTATCCGGGGGAGACGTACTACGTCGAAGGGCATGACAACATCGAGCAAAAGATGGCCGACATGCTCGCGTTCTTCGATCAGTATCTCAAGGACGGGATGCGGACCGCGCCGTCGGCGAGCACAACGGCCATGACCACGCCGCAATAGCACACGCGCAATCGCACACGCGCAATCGCACACGCGCAATCGCACACGCGCAATCGCACACGCGCAATCGCACCGCCGTACCAACGCAGTCGCAGCCTCAATCGCATCGGAGAGTCGCCGTCATGAATCGCCGTATCCGGGTCGCGGTCGTGGGATTCGCACTCATGAGCACCGCGGGGTGCAGTCATCCATCGGCACCGCGGTTTGAGGTGAGCTTTCCCACCTCGCTCAGTGCGCAGCCCATGACCGGGCGTGTGTTCATTACGCTGTTCACGCGGAATGATGTCGAGCCGCGGATCGCGGCCTACCAATCGGCACGGGTCCGAGTGGGTCGCATCCCATTCTTCGCGGCCGATATCGACCAGCTACAGCCGGGCGCGTGGGCCCCGGTGGACACCAGCGCCGTCGGCTACCCGCTCTGGAACATCCGCGACCTCCCGGCGGGCGACTACTACGCCCAAGCAGTCTTCAACGTCTATACGCAGTACCATCGCGCGGATGGCCACGTGATGTGGGCGCACCAGGACCGAGGTGAGGGCCAGCGTTGGGCCTATGCGCCGGGCAACCTCGTGAGCACGCCGGTGAAGGTGCATCTCGATCCTGCGGCCGGGTTCACGGTGCGGCTCACCTTCGACCACGTGTTGCCGCCGATCGATTCGATTCCGGACACCAAGTGGGTGAAGCGCATCTCGATCCAGAGCGACACGCTGACCAAGTGGTGGGGCGTCCCTCAGCGGCTCGGTGCGATCGTGCTCCTGCCGAAGGGCTACGACGAGCATCCGAACGAGCAGTACCCCGTGCTCTACCTCCAGTCACACTACTCCCTCGAGGCGCCGTTCGGGTTTACGCCGGACTCGGTCCCGGCGGCAGGGTCGATGACACCGGTCCGTCTCGCGCCGGTCAACCCGCGGTCAAACGTGGAAGGCCCCCGAGCGTTCACCGGCAACGGCAAGAAGGAATCCGGGTACGAGTTCTACAAGTCCTGGACCTCGAGCACGCTGCCTCGGATGATCGTCGTGACGTTTCAGCATCCGACACCGTACTTCGATGACTCGTACGCGGTCAATTCGGCGAACAATGGCCCGTACGGCGACGCGATCATGCGGGAGTTGATCCCGTACGTGGAGTCGCATTTCCGCATCATCAAGAAGCCCTACGCCCGCGTGCTCAGCGGGGGGTCCACGGGTGGGTGGGAATCGCTCGCGCTGCAGCTGTACCATCCGGAGTTTTTCGGCGGCACGTGGACGTTTTTCCCGGATCCCATCGATTTCCGCCGGTACCAGTTGACCGATGCCTACGCCGATTCGAACGCGTTCATCGTGCCAAACGCGGCGCCCGGGGCGCCTGAGCGGATGATGCAGCAGTCGCCGGAAGCGCAGCCAGTGGCGGCGATGCGCGCGATCGCGCAGATGGAGCTGGCCTCCGGCACGCATGGCCGGTCGGCGGCGCAGCTCGACATCTGGAATGCCACGTACGGACCCGTGGGCAATGACGGCTACCCGCGTCAGCTCTTCGATTTCCGCACGGGCGTGATCGACCACACCGTCTCGACGTACATGCGCGACCATGGCTACGACCTGCGATACTACGCGGAGCAGAACTGGCCGCGGATCGGGCCTCAGCTCGTCGGGAAGCTGCACATCCTCACCGGCGACATGGACGATTTCTATCTCGCGCCTGCGGTCTACATGATGGAAGACTTCCTCTCAGCGACGAAGCATCCGTACTACGCTGGCGATTTCCGCTATGGACGGCCGATGAAGGGGCACGGATGGCAGCCGATGACCAACGCCGACCTGTTGCGCGAGATGGCCACGCAGATCGCGAAGAACGCGCCGGCCGGGGAGCCGACCGCGTCGTGGCGCAGCGCTCCCTGACCCTTCGTCCCGTCCGAACAGGAGACCGCATGCAGCGTGTCGTGATCGGGATTGGCGCGGCCGCGTTGAGTCTCGCGCTGTCCCGTCCCGCGTCGTCCCAGGGGGCATCCGATCCGCGAGTGCTCACCGCCGCGGACCTCGTGTCCGTCCGGTCACTGGTCGCCGGCGCGGCCCCGCAATGGTCGCCCGATGGGGCGACCATCCTATTCGGTGGTGCACTCGGCGGCTCCGATCTCTGGACGGTGGCGCCGACCGGCGGGTTCCCGCGGTCGCTGCACATCGAGATGGGGGACATCGCGTTTCTCCAAACGCATCAGGCCGCATACTCCCCGGACGGAAAATGGATCTCGTACATCTCGACGCGGTCGGGGCCGGCCGAGGTGTATCTGCGGTCGCTCCAGGACGGCCGGGAGACGCAGCTCACGGCGCTCGGCGCACGGATCAACTCGTACTCGTGGTCCCCCGACGGTCATGAGATCGCGGTGGCCGGGGACAAATTCGGGAACTATGACATCTACACGGTCCAAGTCCCGGGCGGCGCGGTGGCGCGATTGACGACCGATGCCCTGAACGAAGTGTTTCCGGCGTGGACACCGGACAGCAAGCACATCGTCTTCGTCCAGCTCGACGATCGCTGGGCCGATCACACGGTCTACCTGGCCGATGCCGCCGGCGCGGCCGTCCCGCGGATGATCGTCAGGGACACAGGCTTCTTCGACTACGCCGAGGGCGGCGCGTTCGGCTATCCCGCGATCTCGCCGGACGGCGCCACGCTGCTGTTTCGGTCACAGCGCAGCGGCTGGATCAACTACTGGGCTGTGCCGATGAGTGGTGGGACCCCGCGGGCGATCGCGCCGGAGGGCGCGAACCAGAGCGGCGCGCGCTGGTCGCCGGACGGCAAGTCGATCCTCTACCAAGCGTTGTGGAACGGGATGCAGGACCTCCGCGTCGTCGGCGCGGAGGGCGGCACGTCGCGTGTCGTGGTGAAGCCCGAGGAGATGGGGGTCGTGAACAACGCCGCCTGGTCGCCGGACGGCGCCCGCATCAGTTTCACGATGGAGACACCGACGTCCGCCGCCGACCTGTTCGTCGTCAATGCGGCCGGAGGGACACCGGCGCAGCTCACCAACTCTGCAGGACCACCGTACATCGCGCCCGCGCTCATCCATCCGAAGAAGGTGAGCTATCGGTCGGCTGACGGCCCCGCGATCGCGGCCTACCTGTACGAGCCCGTGCTGCGCCCGGGGGAGAAGGCGCCGGGGATCCTGCTGATCCATGGGGGCCCGACGGCCTCGTTCAACGACACGTATCAGGCCCAGGCCCAGTACTTCGCGATGCGCGGGTACGCGGTCCTACTGCCCAACATCCGCGGCAGCTCCGGCTACGGCCGACAGTTCGAGGATGCGAACAACGGGTGCTGGGGACGGTGCGACCTCAAGGATGTCGTCGCGGGCGTGGAGTTTCTCAAACGGCAGCCGTACATCCAGCCGACGCGTATGGGCATCACCGGCACGAGCTACGGAGCGTGCATGACGCTCGACGCGGCCGCGTTCGCGCCGGGAGTCTTCCAGGCCGGAATCGCCGCGTCTGGGTACGGCGACTGGGTCGCCTTCTACCAGGAGCAGGAGCTGCGGCACATCAAGCTGCTCGACTACGAGCTGGGGCCCCTCGCGTCGCACGAGAAGCTGTATCGCTCGCTCTCGCCGATCTACTACGTGGACAGCATCCAGACCCCGCTCTTTCTCATCAATGGAGAAGGGAAGCAACTGCCGCGCTCGACGGCAGGGCGCCAGTTCGCCGACCGGCTCGAGTTCCGCTATAAGCCCGGCAAGTTCAAAGCGTATCCCAACGAGAACTACTACATCCAGAGTCCCGAGAACATCCGCGTGATGCTCGGGGATATGCTGGAGTACTTCGACCAGTACCTGAAAGACGGTGTGCGAGAACCGGAATCGCACGCGGCATCCGCGGGAGGCGCGAGCGCCCGGCCATGAGAGCCGATCTGCTCGTCGTCGCGGGCGCCGCGCTGCTGGCCGGGATCACGGGCTCGGGCCCGCGCGCGCGTTCCGCTGATGCTCGGCCCGCCATCGATAGCATCGCCCTCGAACCCACGACCGATGCGCGGGGCGCCTCCGGCGTCGCGGTGCTGACGCGGACGCCGTCGCCGTTCGGGATGTCGCTGACGGCGGACGGCCACGTCATGTACGACGTGCACGTCCGGGTAAGTGGTCTTCCGTCCGATCCTCATGTGTATGATGGCGCCACGTCGTACGTCGTGTGGGCCACGGTGCCCGATCTCAGCCTCGCGCGCCGATTGGGACCGGTGGGGGCGGACGGCTCGGGGTCCGGCCAAGTCGAATGGAACAAGTTCATCGTGCTCGTGACCGCCGAAAAGGCGGGCGTGGCGCCGCATTGGTCGGGGGCGATCCTGCTCAAAGGCGTATCGCCCAGCACCTGGATGCAGCGGTACCAGAGTCACGTCCTCAACAACGGCGGCAATCCCCAATGGTGACGTGGCCGCCGGGGCGCGCGTGACGCCTGGTGGGCGGCTCATCTTGCCGCTCACCCCGTCGCTCATCGCATCGCTCATCGCATCGCTCATCGCGTCGTTCGCGGGCTGCACGCTGGCCATCGCCGCTGCCGCGCAGACCCCCGCGCCCCCGGACACGGCCGCGCGAGGCGGAATGGCTGGGATGGCGGGCATGTCCGGCATGGCGATGGGACCGGCCACCAGTGGTGGCCATCGGATGCCGCCCATGCCGCATGACATCCCGATGATGCCGGGGATGGAGGGGTTGCACCCGCAGGGGCAGGCCTACGTCCCGGGCGCTGGTATCGACGTGTCGGCGTTGCCCGCGGGCGTGGCCAGTAAGCCGGTCGAGGTGGCCGATGGCGACACGCTTGACTTGGATGCCCGTCTCATCCGTCGGACGATCAAGGGCGCGACGTACGCGATGTACGCGTTCAACGGCCAGTACCCCGGGCCATTGATCCGTGTCCACCAGAACGCGACGATCTACGTGCGATTCACGAATCACATCAATCTGCCCTCATCGATTCACTGGCACGGCGTCCGATTGGCGAACCGATTCGACGGCACGGTGGGTCTCACACAGGAGGCCGTGCCGCCGGGCGGCACCTTCGTCTACCAGGTGCACTTCCCCGACGCGGGCCTCTATTGGTACCACCCGCATGTCCGGGAGGACATCGAGCAGAACCTCGGTCTGTTCGGCAACGCGGTCGTCGCGTCGCCCGACCCGCACTACTACAACCCGGTCAACGCCGAGGCGGTGCTCTTGCTCGACGACCTGCTCGTCGATCAGCAGGGGATCATCCCGTATGGCAAGGACGCGGCGGATTTCACGATCATGGGGCGATTCGGCAACCTGTTCCTGGTCAACGGGGAGCCCAACTACCATCTCGCCGTGCACCGGGGTGATGTGGTCCGATTCTTCTTGACCAACGCGTCGAACGCGCGCAGCTACAACGTCACGTTTGGTGGTGCGCCGATCAAGCTCGTGGCGACCGACCTAAGTCGCTACGAGCGCGAGCAGATGGTGAGCAGCGTCGTGATCTCACCTGCGCAGCGCTACATCGCCGAGGTCCGTTTCGACACGCCGGGCACCTTCGCGTTGACGAATCGCGTGCAGGCCGTCAACAACTACGCGGGTGAGTATTTCCCCGAAGACGATACGCTGGGGACGATCACCGTCTCGAACGAGCCCACGACCGCGGACCACGCCCGGGACTTCGCGACGCTGCGGGCCAACGCCGCGGTCACGAGCGACATCGACCACTACCGGTCGTTCTTCAGCAAGCCCGTGGACCACGAGCTGGCGCTGACGGTGAACATCCAGGGGCTGCCCAACAGCATCGTGTCATTCATGATCGTGGACACGATGTATTTCTCGCCCGTCGAATGGAACGACGGGATGCCGGACATGAATTGGGTTTCCACGGCCAAGGAAGTCCACTGGATCATGCGCGACGTGGCGACCGGCAAAGAGGACATGGACATCAACTGGCACTTCAAGCAGGGCGACGTCGCCAAGATCCGGATCCGCAACGACGCGAAGTCCATGCATCCGATGGGTCATCCGATCCACTTCCATGGCCAGCGGTTCCTGGTGCTCTCGCGCGACGGTGTGCCCAACGCGAACCTGGCCTGGCAGGACACGGAGCTCATTCCAGTGGGCTCCACTGAGGACCTGTTGCTCGACGCATCGAATCCCGGGACCTGGATGGCGCACTGCCACATCGCGGAGCATCTCGAGGCGGGGATGCACATGATGTTCACCGTGGACCCGGCGCCGTAGCGTGGTGTCGTTCCTCTCCACATTTCCGAGGGAGTCTATGTTGCAGACACGCCGAGATCGTCCACCCGCATCGTTCGCAGGCTTATCACTCGCGTGCGCGGCGTTGCTGGCCGCGGGCGCGTCGATGGCCCGCGCGCAGGACCCGCGCGCCGCCACCGCGCCTGGCGCACCAGTGCTCGAGAAGGTGGGCGGCAGCCCCAACATCCATCTGATTGCGCACGTCCCGCTGGGCGGGTATTTCCGCGTCGGCGATGCGGACCTCGAGCAGGAGATGTCGCGGCCATACGCCTATGTGGGGCAGCTTCGCGACCGCCCGGGCTTCACGATCCTCGATCTCCACGACCTCAACAACGTCAAGGCCCTCTACAAGTGGCGGATCGAGAACGCCGCGCTGCACTCCGGGGACGGCGGGCTGCGCGCGAAATACTTCAAGCTGCACAACAAATACTATGTGGCCGTTTGCTTCCAATTCCTGCAAGGGTCCCCGGACGCGGATCTTGGCGCGGTGATCTTCGACGTGACGGGGCTGCCCGACACCAGCAAGATCAAAGTCGTCGCGCGCATCAAGGCGCCGGCCACGCCGGGCGGGTTCCACAACCTCTTTCCGTACAAGCATTCGGATGGGCGGGTGTTGCTGTTCACCACCACGACCTCCAGCGTGGCGAACATCTACGACATGGACAAGCTCCTGTCGGGCGACAAGGATCAGGGATTGGTGGGGACCGTGCCCGTCCCCCCCGGTCCCAAGTGGGACGAAGCGCTCCCCGGGATGAACAGCGCGAAGCCGCTGTCCATTTCCGGCTATCATGACTTCTACGTCGGCTACGACCCCGCGACCCGGCAGGACAAGTTCTACGGCGCGGGCGCGGGCGGCTACTATGTCTTCGACGTGACCCACACCGACGCGCCGAAGCTGCTCACGTCGATCGTCGGTGCAGCCGGCGTGAGCTGGGGGCACACCTTCACGCCGACGCCCGATGGCGCATTCGCAGTCACCGAGACGGAGTACCAGTGGGCGCCGCTCCGGATCTTCGACCTGCGGCCGGGCCTCGAGGGCAAGGTGCAGGCGATCACGCAACCGATCGCGGTCTGGAACACCGATTGGAACGACCTCGCGCACAACCACGAGGTGCGCTGGCCCTACGTCTTCGTGTCCGCATACGAGGATGGGCTGCAAATATTCAACATGCAGGACCCGAAGCATCCGAAGACCATGGGGTGGTACTACACCTGCGAGTGCACGCACGAGACGGGCTTCGGTGGCCTGCCCGACTGGCAGGGCACGAGCATCTACAACGGCGCATTCGGCGTCATGGTGCGCAACGCCGACGGCCTCATCCTGATCACGGATTCGAACACCGGCGCGTGGCTGTTCAAGATGGACGGCTTCAGCGGCTGGAACGGCGACGATTGGTCGATGCCGAACATCTCGAGCGCGCAGGACTGGGACCATGGACCGCCGGGGTCGAGCCACCCGTCGGTGCCCGCGGCCCCAGGCAAGGCGGCGGGGGGGGATTAGCGATTGGCGGCTGGCGGCTGGCGGTTGGCGGTTGGCGGCTGGCGGTGGCGGTGGCGGTGGCGCGAGCGTTAGCGTTTGGTAAGAAGACACCTGGGGCAGGCGCGGCGTGGTGCAGTCAGCCCTCGGCTGTCGCGGCCAACCGCCAATGTCCGGCCGCTATCCGCCAGCCGCTACGCCGCCAGCCAGTAAGCCGCCAGCTGCCAGGCGCTAGCTGCTATCTGCTAGCTGCTAGCTACTTATCCGCTTGACAGTGGTTCGCTGGCGAGCTATTAACAGCGCCGACTACGCGCGGGATTTGGGACTTGGTCTCGCGCTTCGGCGGAGGGTGTTGTCGGGATGACGGCTGGTCGGAGGAGAGGTTCGCACGCCCCGGAATATTGGGACGTGCGAGCATGCAGCATCTGGTGCGTGCCACGCCAGGGACCGCTCCCGTGCCAGCACCCGGAGTGCCGGTTGACACTCCCGTAAGCTCACTCAACAGGAGAATCACCATGGACAGACGGGTGGGACGTGTGGTATTGGCGCGTCATCATGGGACATTGACGCGGGCAGCATCGTGATTACAACCGATGTTCGCAGCGGGTGGAGGGCTCGACTGACCGTAGGCGGTGTCGTCGGACTCCTCGTTATCGCGGCGATGGCCATCGTGCCAGTCGCCAACGCGCAGCAGAATACGACCCCGCTCGCCGGGACGGTCGTGGACGCGACCAACCATGCGACCATTCCGGGCGCCACGATCCTGGTGACGGGGACAACCGTGGGAACGGTGTCGAGTGACAGCGGGACGTTCACAGTCCACATGCCGGCCGACGCCAAGAGCCTGACGGTGCGTCGAATCGGCTTCCTCCAGATCGTGGTGCCGGTGACCGCCGGTCAGGCGAACGTGGCGATCTCAATGGAGCGCGACGTGCTGCGCCTCGAGGCGCAGGTCGTGACCGGTGTGGCCACGACGGTGTCGTCGAAGAACGCTGCCAACGCGGTGGCCGTCGTGAACGCGCAGGACGTGACCGAAACCCCGGTGCCGACGATGGAGAACGCGATCCAGGGCAAAGTGCCGGGCGCGGTGATCCAGTCGAACAACGGCGGCGCGCCGGGCGGCGGCATGCAGATCCAGGTGCGTGGCGTGACGTCGATCAACGGCAATGCCTCGCCGCTCTACGTGATCGATGGCATAATCGTGAACAACGAGACCATCAACCCCGACATCAACGCGATCAACCAAGAAGGTGGTGGGGTCACATCGACTGGGGCAGCCGTGGGCGGGGCGCCGAGCCCGCAGGACAACGGCGTGAACCGCATCGCCGATATCAACCCGGATGACATCGAGAGCATCGAGGTCTTGAAGGGCGCATCGGCGTCCGCGATCTATGGGTCCAAGGCATCGGCCGGCGTGATCATCATCACGACCAAGAAGGGCGTGAGCGGCAAGCCCAAGTGGGAGTTCGGCCAGCAGGTCGGCCACGCGTCGATCGAGAACACGCTGCCGATTCGCACGTTCCCGACGCTAGGCAGTGCGCAGCTCTGGTACATCAACGACGTCAAAGCGGCGGATGCCGGCACACCGGCCGCCGTCTCGGACAGCGCCTTCATCAAGTCGGTGTACGCGGGACCGCAGGACTATCAGTCGCAGTTGTTCGGGAACAGTCAACTGTCGTATCAGACCAATGTCAGCGTGGCGGGCTCGTCGGGTCCGACACAGTACTTCATCTCCGGGCTCTCCAAGTACGACAACGGTCTCATGGAGAATACGGGCTACAACAAGCAGTCGGTCCGCTCGAACGTCACCGAGACGTTCAACTCCGCGGTATCGGTCACGGCCAACCTCAACTACATCCACGACGAGACGCGCCGCGGCATCACCGGAAACGACAACATCGGTATCAGCCCGTACAACGTGCTGTCCTTTACACCGGCGTTCGTCAAACTCAACACGCAGAGCGCGGACGGCGCGTGGCCAGTCAATCCCTTTAGTCCGGCGAATCCCTTCGCCGACGCGGTCGAGATCCAGACGCCCGAGGACGTGAGCCGCTTCATCGGTGGTGGCAACATCAACTGGGTGCCGCTCAAGCTCGAGCACCAGACGCTGACCGTGAACATCCAGGGTGGCGCGGACCTATCGAGTGTCCACGACCTCTTGTACGCGCCGCCCGACCTGCAGGTCGAGCAGCGGATACCGACCGCCCTTCCGGGCGCGGCGGTGGCCAACGATGCCACGATCAACTACTTCAACTACTCGATCAACCTCACCCATCACTACAACGGATTCTCGTTCCTCGACGCCACGACCTCCGCGGGCTTTACGCGCGACCGGCGTGACCTGGCCAATCCGGTGACGGTGGGCGTCAACCTGCTGGCTGGTGCGGGCGTCCCAACAGTGGGTTCGGTGCTCTCGAACTTCTACAACCAGACGGAGCAGCTCGATCAATCGCTCTACCTGCAGGAGCAGGTGATCACGCTCAACAACAAGCTGACGTTGACCGGCGGTGTCACCGCGGAACGCTCCACGAATGACGGCGACATCAACAAGTTCTATGCGTACCCGCGATATTCGGCGTCGTATATCCTGCCGCAGCTCGCCGGGTTCGTCGATGAGATCAAGCTCCGGGCCGCGTATGGCCAGTCCGGCAATCTGCCGCTGTACGGCATGAAGTACACGCCGTTCAACACGACCGTGCTCGGGAACGGCGCGAACGGGATCATCGCCAACTCGAACAACGGCGACCCCAACATCAAGCCGGAGTCCGAAGCGGAGATCGAGACGGGGCTTGACGCGACATTCTTCAAGTCGCGGGCGCAATTCTCGGCTACCATCTATCAGAAGCGGCTGAACAACCTGATTCTGCAGCCGACCGTCGATCCGTCGGCCGGGTTCAGCAGTGAGTTCATCAACGGCGGAGAGTTCACGAACCAGGGGATCGAGCTCTCGCTGCAGGCTACGCCGATTCAGATGACCCACGGCTTGACGTGGTCGTCGACCGTGACGTTCTACCGCAACTACAGCGTCGTCAATTCACTTCCCGTGCAGCCGTTCGAGGCAGGGAGCACGTTCGGCTTCGGCGCCGGCTTCTTGGCACCGGGCCGCTCGGTTTCCGAAGTCGTCAACCCGAACATCATCGGCAAGGACGGCCTGCCGGTCCAGGTGGGCGACTTCACGCCTGGCTGGCGCATGAGCTACGGCAACACGTTCACATTCGGTCCCTTCCGGCTCTTCGGGCTGCTCGACGTGAGCCGCGGGGGCAGCACCATCAACCTGACGGATCTCTATTTCGACGGTAGCGCGCAGCTCTACGGCGATTCGGCGAAGGCGGCCAATCGACTCTTGCAGTTTGAGAACGGATTTACGCCCTACGTTCAGGACGCGAGCTTCTTGAAGCTCCGTCAGGTCTCGCTGAGCTTTGCGCTTCCGGCAGAGTTCGTGAGCCGGCTCCCCGGCAATCGGGTCAACAGCGCCCGACTCGTGCTCAGCGGATACAACCTGTGGACGAGCACCGGGTACGACGGGCTCGATCCGGAAGTCAGCATCAACGGCAATCAAACCATCACTCGCGGCCAGGACATCAGCCCATTCCCTCCGGCCAGGAGTTATTTCCTCGGCATCGACTTGGGGCTCTGATATGAATCGCTTTCATAAAGTACGAACCGGCGTTGCCGGTCGACCCGGTCGCGTGGCGACGATGCGCCATGCCGCCATACTGGGCGCAGCAGGGCTGGTCGCCATCGCGGCCTGCTCGGATTCCAATGTTCCCTTCTTCACGGCGCCGACGTCGGTGCCGAACACGCCGGCCGGCATCGACAACGGCGTGACTGGCTTACTCAGTGGAACTCGGCTCGACATTGGGACATTCGTCCTCGACATGGCGGGCTTCGGCCGTCAGGCGGGGAACTACACCAATACCGAGCCGCGCTTCATTACCTACAACCTCGGTGTCGTGCCCACAGTAGCGTCCACGGGCGCCACTGGTGGGATCTGGGGATTCGAGTACACCAACATCCTCCAGGGAAAGCAGATCATCGCGACGTTGCCAAAGGTGGTCCCGTCCTACACCACCGCGCAGATCGCTGGCATCACTGGCCTGGTGCAGACCATCGAGGCATATAACTACATGATCGTGGCGGAGATCCACGATACGCTGGGACTCGAGATTCAGGGCGGGATTGGGGCAACTGCGCCTCCGGCCCAAGTCTGCGTCAAGGACGGGTGGGCATACATCGTTGCGCTTCTCGACTCCGCAAACGCCAGCCTGAACGCCGCTGGCGCCATCCCGATCCCGGTCGTCCTTCCGCCCGGGTTCAGTGCGGTGAGTGCGTCGGCTGCGCCGAGCACCGCGCCAGGCTCGTTCGCCGCGTTCAACCGTGCGCTGGCCGCGAAGGCCGGACTGGAGCTCGCGTACGCGATCGCGCGCCACACGCCGGCGTCGTCGCCAACGCCGACCTCTCCAGGCGTGCCCGACGTGGGCGCGTTGACCCGAGCCGACAGTGCCATGACCGCGTCGGCGCTGTACGCCCCGGCGTCACTCGCCCCCACTCCAGTGGGCGGTTTCACGACGACGGACCCGTTTGGCGTGTTTTTCGACTTCAGCTCAACGTCGGGGGATCAGGTCAACCCCATCAACGGTCTGGCCAATACGCTCTGGTTGATGAAAGAGATGACCGCTGACCAGGACACGCTCCACGACCTGCGCTGGCTCGCAAAGTTCTCTTCAGATACGACCTCAGTGCAGCAGCCCCTATACTCGCCCTCCGCGGCCCAATGGCACTATGCCGCCTACCCGACGACGAATTCACCTATGCCGATCGTCCGGGACGAGAGCTTGACGTTGATCCGGGCGCAGATCCAGCTCGCGCTGGGGAATCTTGCGCCCGCAATGACGCTCATCAACGATGTCCGCACGGTCGTTGGCGGGGAGCCGGCTGCAACCGCTTCCAGCTACGTGACCGTACGCGACGCGCTGTTGAAGGAACAGCAAATCTCGACCATTCTCGAGGGCAGTTCGGACCGTGCGATTGCGCTCCGTATGTACAAACTCGAGGCGATGCTGGACACCACGTGGGATCACATCCATTTGAAGGGCGTGACCGACCAGCACACCACCGTGCTGCCGGTCCCTGTGGCGGTGACGTCCGCGCATAACGGGGCGTTCACGTTTACCTGCAAGTAAGAACGGCAGTAGTTAGTGGTTAGTAGTTGGTGGTTAGGAACGACACGAGGGCCGGCTGCAGCACGTTGCAGCCGGCCCTTTGTGCATCTTCAATCGCCAATCGCCAATCGCTATCCGCTAACCGCTAACTCCCCCGACGCCACGCGGGCTGTCTCCGCCAACACCGCGGCACCCACGAAGATGCTCTCTTCCGCGGCGGCGAAGTGCGGGGAGTGGGCCGCGACGGGTTTGCCGTCGGGTTCGCGGGCGCCCACACGCAGGAAGCAGCCGGGGATGCGCTCCATGTAGCGCGCGAAATCCTCCGCGGCGAGGTTGACGATGCCCAAAGGGGCGAGGGCGCGGTCGCCGAGCACGGTCCGCACGGCCTGGCGTGCCCACGCAGTCGGGCCTGGCGGGTTGACGATCGGCGGCGGGCCGAGCTCCATCGTGACCTTGGCCTCGAGGCGGTAGGCGGCGGCGGTCGCGGTCGCGATGCGTTCGACCTCGTCGCGGAGCAGGCGTCGGGTGGTCGGGTCCACGGTGCGGAGCGTCCCGGTGAGGACGGCATGATCCGGGATGATGTTGTTCGCCGTACCGGCGTGGATGGTGCCGATCGTGACCACGCCAGGCGTGGCGGGATGCAGGCGTCGCGCGACGATCGACTGCAGGGCACCGATGAGCGCACCCGCGCCGACGATAGGATCCGCCGATTCCTGCGGGCGGGCCGCGTGGGCGCCGTGTCCCACCAATTCAATCGTGAACGTGTCCGCTGATGCCGCGAGCGGCCCGTCGTCGGCCACGACCTGGCCGACCGTGAACCGTCGGTCCACATGCGCGCCGAAGATCGCGGCTACGCCATCGACCGCGCCCGCATCGAGCACGGCCGCCGCGCCGCGGTCGATCTCTTCCGCGGGCTGCAATACGATGAGCACGTCGCCCGCGGCGGGCGTCGCAACGAGCAGCGCGGCCGCTCCCACCGCCCAGGTCGCATGCACATCGTGACCGCACGCGTGCATCACACCCGGCACCTCGGACGCGTACGGCAGTCCGGTCGCTTCCTGGATGGGCAGGGCATCGGTGTCGCCGCGCAGTGCGACGACCGGCGCGTCCGGCCGGCGGCCTCGGACGCGGCCGATGACGGCCGTGCCGATGGTTCGCACGTCGGCGGGTCGCAATCCAGCGACATCGGTCAGCGCAGTCGCCAGCCGACGCGCGGTTTCGGTCTCGACACCAGAAAGCTCCGGATGCTGATGCAGCGCACGTCGGAGGCTCACCAGTTGGCCGGGGAGCGGCCCGGGAAAGAGCGACCGCAGCGCGAGCGGGACGACGGTCGGCGCCGATCCCGACGCGAGCGGCTGGCCGGATGTGGTCACGCGACGGCTCGCATGGCCGCGGTCAACGTCGTGGTGCGCGCCGTCAGGGCATCGACGCGATCGAGGTCGATGGTGACTCCGATGCCAGGGTGCGTGCGCGGCACGGGCACCATCCCGTCGGCATCCATCGTCCATTCCGGAATGACGAGATCGCGGTCCCAGTATCGGGCGCTGGGCGAGAGATCGCCGGGCAGCGTGAAGTTCGGCAGCGACGCCAGCGCCACGTTGTAGGCGCGTCCGACGCCGCTCTCGAGCATCCCGCCACACCAGACTGGAATCTTGTGCTGTTGACAGACGTCGTGAATCGCGCGTGAGGCCGAGTATCCGCCGACGCGGCCTGGCTTGATGTTGACGATCCGCCCGCTGCCGAGCGCGATCATGTCCTGCGCTCGGTCCACGCTGGTGATCGACTCGTCGAGACAGATCGGTGTGCGCAGTCGCCGCTGCAGCTCGGCGTGTTGCCGCAGGTCATCGACGCCCAGTGGCTGCTCGATCATGATCAGATCGAATGCGTCGAGGGCCGCGAGGTGTTCCGCGTCGCGGAGTCGATACGCGGAGTTCGCGTCGGCCATGAGGTGCACGTCGGTGCCGAGCGCCTCGCGTACCGCCCGCACGAACTCGATGTCGGCGCCGGGCGCGATCTTCACCTTGATCTTGCGGTATCCCTGCGCGAGCGCGGCGCGGGCGCGCAGGACCAGGGCATCGGGCGTTGCCTGGATGCCGAGGGATATCCCGGTCGGGACACGGTCGCGCGTCCCACCGATGCGGGTCGTCAGCGGGACGCCCTCGGCGGTCGCGGCGAGGCCCCAGCACCCCATCTCGACGGCGGCCTTGGCCATTGGGTGTCCACGCAGATCGCGGTTCAACTCGGCCTGGACATCCTCCGGGCCGTTGAAGCGCACGCCGAGGACGCGGGGGGCGATCCACTGCTGGATCGCGTACCATGCCGTATCGATCGTCTCCGCGGTGTAGTTGGGCTGTTCACCGGCGACGCACTCCGCCCAGGTGCTCGTGCCGTCGGCGTCGTGGAGCTCCAGCAGGAAGATCCGGCGTTCCGTACAGACACCGGACGAGATACGAAACGGTTCCTTCAGCGGGAGTCGAACCTCGCGGAGGTTGATGCGATCGACGAGAAGCATAGGGTGCGCGGTCAGCCGGTCGGAGTGGAGGGATGGACGGCCGCGGCGGGGGTCAGGATGTAGCCCGCGGTCTCGGACGGCTCGTCCCGATAGTAGCCGGTGACGTGATAGCCGTGTTCGAAGCACCAGAGAAATGCGCGCCGCGTGTCGGCCCGCCAGCGGCCGGCGGCGGTGAGAGAGTGCCGCTGCACGTGGTCGATGTGGAGAGGGATTGTGACGCGGACCGCCGGTGCGCCATCGGGAATGCCGGCCATCGAGTTGAGTGTCAGCATGTCGGCGCACTGCGCGGCGGTCATCTCGGTCACCGACCGGGGTCGCGTGCCGTCACCCACGTGCCACGCGGCGATGAAGCGATCGGTGCCCAGTCCCTGGTGCAGTGTGCTCGTGGTCGCGCGCCCGTACATATCGGGTACATAGTCTACGACAGCCGCGCCGAGGGTCACGAGATTGAGGTGCGCGTTACGGGCGACGAGGGGGTCGAAGGTCCAGTACATGGTCTCGACCCCGACCGCTCGCACGGCCTCCCGTTGAAACATCTTGAGCTGGCGGCCGATCCCACGTCCCCGTTCGCTCGATCGCACAGCCAGCATGTCGGACCAGTGGATGAGGCGACCGCGTTCGACGCCGGTCATCCCGAACACGAACCCGATCAACTGACCGTCGTGATCGAACGCGCCAGCGACCACGCCGCCGATCCGCTGCGTGACCAAGAGGATCGCGGCAGGGACGCTTTCCGTGAACTCAGCGCCCCACACATCTCGCTGGAGTGCGACGCACGCTTCGTACTCATCCCACGTCTCGATCCGGCGGATAGCTACCGCCTCGTGGCTCAGATTGGCGGGACGGTCGGCAGTTGCCGAGGGCGGGGTGCCGTGCCGACTGCCTGGTTGCGTCTGCGTGCGTGCGTCCACGTATTCGGCTTGGCGAGTGGTGGGGTGGGAGGCGGGGGCGGGGCCGCCCATGGGTGGGACGCGACCGTCCGGTGATCCGATCGCCTCCGGAGGCATACTATAGGGATGGGGGGTGATTATTGCAGGGGTGACCGACGCGCTGCTGCCCGACGAGCCCAGAGCCGACCGGCCGGCCGGCCACGCCCTGGCGCGGGATTTGCTTACCCATTGCCGTTCGCACGGGCCGTTGGCAGCCAGGTAGGGGCCCGGGGTACGGCTGACTCAGGATGTCGTGGATACTGGTTTAGCGCGCGCGCGTTGCGTCTCGGGTCGCCCGGGGCGGACGTTTGACGATCGGGCGGGACTCGAGTGGCGGGTCACGGAACACGAGGCGGATGCACGCCGCTCGCTCGTGTTCATGTCCGCATCCGCGATGCGCCGGGTCGTGGACTTCCCGGACGATTGGTGGCTTCTGTCAGGTCGGGAGTTGGAAGCGCTCAGCTGGCGGCGGTGACGCCGTCGTGGCGCGTGCCATGACCACTGCGCGGCCCGACTGACCCCTACTGACCCATTCGGACGTGCGTCCGGATCCCGCGGCCGCACCGTCCCTCCCCCGTCGGATCACCGGCTTCCATCAAGACGCCGAGGGCGACTGGGTGGCGGATCTCGAGTGCGGGCACACCCAACACGTGCGCCACGATCCGCCGTGGCAGGTCCGCGAGTGGGTGGTCCTACATTCTCACTGGCAACTTATTGCCAGAGGCTTAGCGTGGCCTTGATCGAGCACATCTCGGATACGGCGCGGTGGGTCGCGGAGTATCGGGCGATGGAGACCGACCGGCCGGACGCGATATTCCGCGACCCGTACGCCCGTCGGCTGGCGGGCGACCGCGGCCACGAGATCGTGAAGACGATGCCGCAGGGGCGGGCCACCGCATGGGCGATGATCGTACGCACGGCGGTCCTCGACGAGATCATCCTCGACACGATCGCGCGTTGCAACGTAGATCTCGTCGTAAACCTTGCCGCCGGGCTCGACACTCGGCCGTGGCGACTTGCGCTGCCGCCCACTCTCCGGTGGGTCGATGTCGATCTCCCCGCGATCCTGACGTACAAGACCGACACGATGCAAGGGGAACGTCCCGTCTGCCGCTACGAGGCGATCTCGACGGATCTCACGGATCCCGCGGCGCGGCGGGCGCTCATGACGCGACTTGGCGGCGAGGCGCAGCGGGCGCTCGTCGTCACGGAAGGGTTGCTGATCTATCTCACGCCGGAACAGGTCGGCGCGCTCGCGCGCGACCTGCACAGCGCGGGGAGTTTTCAGTGGTGGGTCACCGACCTCGCGAGTCCGCGCCTGTTGCGAATGCTCGAACGGCACTGGGGGAAAGAATTGCACGCCGGGAACGCGCCGTTCCGCTTCGGGCCCGCGGAGGGCACGGGATTCTTCGCGCCGTTCGGTTGGCGGGAATCGTCGTTCCGCTCGTCACTCGAAGAGGCACACCGGCTGCACCGTGAGATGCGTCTCGCGTGGATCTTCCGCCTGATGGCCCGTGTCTCCCCCAAAAAACAGCGCGAAGAGTATCGGCGGATGGCGGGATACGTGTTATTGGCGCGAGCGGCGGGCGCGACGCCGTAGCTGAAGCCCGAGCTATAGTGGGGCGGTACGGATGATGACGGTAGCGCCATCGACCTGGCTCAACGAATCGAGTCGCGTGACGGCCGCCTCTCCGTTACCGCTTGCCTTTCCCACCCTTCTCGGGGCGGAGGCGCGAATCGGGGACGACGCCGAGTGCCGTCGCGAGATCGATCTGGTGGTCCTGCTCCTCGGTGATGATCCCTTTTAGCGTCTCGGCCAGCGCGATCTCCCCGAGTGCTTCGGCCTGGCGGATACGCTCGCGGTAGTTGGCGATCGTGTCGTCCTCACCGCGGAGATCGGCCCACAGCATCTCTTCGTTGTCTTCCGAGACCTCGACGGGCTTCGGCATATGCACAGGATACGCGCCCAGGTAATCGAGCTGCCGCGCCACCGATAGCGCGTGATCGAGCTCCTGGTGCGCATGCTCCTTGAGCTGATCGGCGATGTTCATGTACTGGGCCTTGTCGAGCTTTTGGCTGAAGATGATGTATTGGATCAGCGCCTTGTACTCGCGAGCCAGATCATCCTGCAGGCCTTGCACGAGCTGCTTTCTGAGGGCCGCTTCATCGGGCTTGTTGTTGGCCACGCTGTGCTCCTATCGGGACGGTGGGAGGTGGGAGATGGGAAATCTACGTGCTCAGAATGCCCAGGTGCGGGGGGGGCATCGGTGTGGTTCAGGCTGATTAGCGATTTGGGGGACGACCAAGTTAGCCGAGGTCGTTGGCCGACGAACGAGGGCCGGTTGCAACCCACTGCAGCCGGCCCTCGCGTGCAACCGCGAACCGCGAACCGCGAACCGCGAACCGCCAATCGCCTACTTACAGCTCGCGCTCACCATGTTCAGCGTCGTGACCGTCATTGGGCCCATCATGTTGCCGGACATTTTCATTCCGGTGTCGCTGCCCATCTTGTTGTCGGCAGGGGCGGTGGTGCCGACCACCGTCACCGTGTGTCCGACGTGGTTCGAGAGCGGGACCGCCGAGCTCATGACCCAGTGCTTCTTGCCGGAGGCATCGGTGACCGAATACATGTCCTTCTTGTTGCCCTTCTGCAAACAGCCCGTGACGCTGTCAGCCGCCATGCCGCGGACCGCGATCGCGCCACCGGGGGCGGCGTGGGCGGCGTGGGCGGCGAACACCGCGCCCAGCGTGAATACACCGGCCATGGCGACAACTGTCGAAACTTTTCGAAGCATGTCTACCTCCTCGAGTGCGTCGGTTCGGTGATGTTGCCCGCGACTATTACGCCGGAAATGCGTCCGTGGGTTCCCGTGAAACCCCGCAGATCAGTTCGCCAGGCACTCGAACCAATCACGAGCCATACGCCGACGGTGCGTACGGCCCAGTCGCGCTGCCGATGACTACCTATGCAACGGGCGAGCCGTCCCCCGGGGACACCGGTCGAGACGCTATCGACTGATCACTTACTCCTAATCCATTCGTAATCCCGGACTCAGCCATTCGGGGTACCACTCGTGAGGAGGGCGCAACACCCAGGGGGTGGGTCGGATCCCGAGCGTAGGGATCCCCCTCGCGTTCCCAGTGGCGGCGGCGCGCCGGTGCTATGGATTGGCTCGATCGATTGGCTCAGGTGGCCGGCTGCGCGGTGCTCGCGGGGGTCGCGGCGTGTGGCCGCACCGGCGTCCTCGCGTCGCTGCCGGCGCTTGCCCCGACTGCGCGGCTCGATGTGTGTGCCGCGGCGGTGGACCGCTCCCATCGGATCGTGGTCGCGATCGCCGATCCAGCGGATTCCGCGACGACCGCCGAAGCCCGTGTCGCCGTGGCGTCACTCGTGCTCGTACAGGTCACCACGGCGCTCGGGCCGACGCCCTGCGGCGAGCGGTCGATGACGTTGGTCGTCCGCACAGGCGCGGAAATGGATTCGGCGCTCGACGTGCGCCAGGTCACCGATCGAGACGCACGCGATGCGCTCGACCAGGGGATAGACGTCCTGGTGACGCGCGATGTCGCGGTCACCGCGTACGCGGCAAGCCGCGGCGATCTGACATCCGTCCCGCTGTCCTGGGACCGCACGTATCTGCTTCTCGTGCCCGATCCCGCATCGATCACTGCCGTGGCTCCGAGCGACTCGTCGGGCACCGGGCTGCGGTCAGCACTCGCGAGCGATGCGGTGCCTGCCGAGTCGAGGCCATTCACCTCTACACGCTGGTGGACGCAGAGCGCGACCTGTGTGAGCGACACGGCGAGGATGCCGAAGGCGGAGTCTGGCTCGCCGCTCGTATCCGCGCCCGCGGCACAGCGCATCATCTACCCGCGTGGTGACAGCGTCGCACGAGCGCTCGCCGAGCGTCTCGTCGTTCTCGCCGCGACCGGCAATCGGTCGCTCGCGGTGCTGGCGCCGCGGTTCGACCCAACGCGCACAGAGATGTCTGTCGTCGGTCTACCGGCGGAGCAATTCGCGCGTGCCCTATCGGATGGCACCGCAGGCGGGTTCGTCGTCGCGATTCCGTCGCGGACATCGACGACCTGTCGCGACCAGCACCGGCTCAATGACACGATACCCTGGCTGGCGCTGGGTACCGATAGTCGGGGTGGAGAGGTCGTTCCGCTGATCGAGACGCGCGCGCGCGCCATCGTGCGCCGCGATGCGGTGGCCCGGATCAGCGTAGTGGGTGACAGCGCGTCGCTCGCACAGTCGCGGGTGCGCGGCCCATGACGTTCCGGACGCGGCTCTTCGTCGCCTTTGCCGCGACCGCGGTCGTTCCGCTGGTGGTGCTGGCCGCGGGCATTGGGCGCGAGCTGACCGATCAGCTCACGGATGCCTATCAGTGGCGCGTCACGGGGCTCGCCGCACAGACTCGTGGCGACTTGGCGACCGCCGGCACGTCCGTGGCGAGCCGGCTGGCATCGGTACGCGAGGGACTGGCCGACGACAATCGCTTTCGGCTTGCCGCGGTCCAGGACGCGCCGTCGGAGCGACGCTATCTCCTGGACTACGCCGCGCACGCCATGCGGCTGTCAGGCCTCGCGATGCTGCAAATCGAAGACGACAGCGGCCGGATCATGAGCTCGGGCCACTACCGCAACGAATACGATCGGATGGACGGAGATCTCGTCCCGCTCCTCGCATCCGCCCCCGGCGGTACGGCGCTGCTGTCGGCGCGGACTCCAGATGGCCCGATACTGGTCCTCGCTCGGGTTGATTCACTTCGACTCGGCGGGCGGCGCTTTACGCTCATCGGCGGGGTGGACGCCAGCCCGCGATTGCTCAGTCACCTGGCAGCCGACAGCGAGCTGTCGGTGTCCCTCGTCGTTCCCGCAGACGCGGCAGGCGCATCCGCGACCATCGGGAGCGCGAGATCCACCCCGATACGTGGCTCCGCGCTCGTCGTATCATTTCCCTTTCCGGCGATCACGATGACCGCCGGCGGCTCTCGCGTGCTGTCGTCCGCGCGCTTCGAGGTCACGCAATCGTTGACCGGGCTCAGGGCACTGCGTGCCACCGTACTCTGGTGGTGCCTCGTATCCGTCGGACTGGCGACGGCCGCGGCACTTCTCACAGCCAACTGGCTTGCCGCGCGCATCTCGCGTCCCCTGCGCCTCCTCGCGGAGCAATCCACCCGGGTGGATCTGGCAGAACCGACCATCGACTTCCCGAATGACCGCAACGATGAGATCGGCGCACTCGCGCGGATGCTGGCCGCGATGGTGCGCCGGCTCCGCGCGAGCGCGGCCGGATTGCGAGATGCGGAGCGCCGCGCGACGGTCGGCGATCTGGCACGGCAGGTCACGCATGACGTGAAGAACGGACTCGTCCCGATCCGGCACGTGGTCCGGCACCTGACGGAAGTCCAGCACACGCAACCCGACCAACTCGCCTCGGTGTTCGCGCAGCGTCGGCCCACCCTCGACGCGAGCATCGCGTATCTCGATGCGCTCGCGCGGAACTACGCGCGGCTCAGGGCGCGGCTCGACGTCGGCCTGTGCGACGTCAACGCGGTGGCGCAAGCGGTCGCCGCGGGCTACACCTCGTCGGACTCGGCCGCATCCCCCGGCGCGCCCATCACCGTGCACCTCGACGCGACGGTCCCGCCGGTGGCCGCGGACGCGCTCGTCATGCGCCGCATCCTGGAAAACCTCGTCTCGAACGCGTGCGACGCTGCGGGCCGCCGATCGGGTGCGGTGACGATCACGACCGAATCGTTCCAGAGCGATGTACGCGTCACGGTGGCCGACAGTGGGTGCGGGATGACTCCCGACGAGCTGCGTGTCGCGTTCAACGACTTCTATACCACGAAGCCCAACGGTACGGGCCTTGGGCTCTCCATCGTGAGCCGACTGGTGCGCGACATCCACGGCGTGCTTCGAGTGGAGAGCGTGCCCGGCGCCGGGACTCGAGTCAGCATCACGCTTGCCGATCCGAGCACTTCCAGCGCGGTACCTGTCCAGACGCGCGCATCCTGAGGATCGATCATGTCCACCATTCTGGTGTGTGACGACAACATTCCGGTCGCGGAGCAATACGCATACGACCTCCGCCGCCTCGGTGACCACCAGGTCCAGGTCGTCGGGTCAGGGGCCGCGGCGCTCGACGTGCTGAGTCGAGACGCCGTCGATTGCCTGGTCCTCGATCTCGAGATGCCCGGCATGGACGGATTCGGCGTCCTGCACGCGATGCAGGAGCGTGGACTGGCGATTCCGGTCATCGTGTACACCGGCACCGGCAGCTACGACCGGTGCGCGGACGCCATTCGGCGGGGCGCGGCGGCGTTCATCGACAAAGGGGAGCCGGTCGAGCGCGTCGCCCGGGAGATCGAGCTGGCGGTCGAGCACCGGCGGATGTTGGACGAGATCGCGATGCTGCGCCGCTACGCCGACGACGAGAGCGCGCTCCTCGGCTCGAGCCCAGCCATGTGCGCACTCAAGGACGCGATCGCGCGGGTGGCGCCGATCCCGAGCGTCGTACTGATCATCGGTGAGAGTGGGTCGGGCAAGGAGCTCGTGGCGCGCGATGTCCACCGGTTGGGCTCCAATCCCCGCGACCCGTTCGTGGCCGTGAACTGCGCCGCGCTGCCAGAGCACCTGGTGGAGAGCGAGCTATTCGGCCACGAACGTGGCGCGTTCTCCGGAGCGATCGCGCAGCGAAAGGGTGCCTTCGAGAGCGCCGGTCGAGGGACGCTGTTCCTCGACGAGATCGGCGACCTCCCGCTCGCGGCGCAGGCCAAGCTCCTGCGCGTACTGGAGGAGCGCGTCGTCACCCACCTGGGGAGTACCCGTACCGTCCCGGTCCCCGCGCGCGTGATCGCGGCCACGAACCGGGATCTGGACGCGGACGTGCGTGCCGAGCGATTCCGTAAGGATCTGTACTTCCGGCTCAACGTGCATATGCTGCGCGTGCCGCCGCTGCGCGACCGATTGTCCGACGTACCCGACCTCGTGGCGAGACTCCTGGCGACGACATGCGAGCGCTTCCGGTGCCGCCCCAAGCGGCTGGGTGCATCCGTGCTCCCGCTGCTGATGGCCTACGACTGGCGCCAGAACAACGTGCGTGAGTTGCGCAACGTGGTGGAGCGGACGGTGATCGCGTCGGACGGCGACACGATCGGTCCGGAGCACGTGCCGCTCGAGATCCGCGAGGAGGGCGCATCTCGGGCAACCGTCGCGGCATCGATCGGGCGCAGCTTTCTCGAACAGAAAGCCGAAGCCGAGCGCCAGATCCTCATCGCGGCGCTCGACCGTCATGATTGGCACGTGACGCGGACCGCGCAGGACCTGGAGTTGGCCGACCACGCCAGTTTGCTAAAGATCATGCGGCGGCACGGACTCCATCGGTCATCGGCGGCCTAGCGTCACACGCCGTCTCGGGAGCGAGGCCCGTGTCCGAATGGACACGTGGTGCCATCCGGGACGTGTCCGGCGCGACACAATCCGACAGGCGCGACCGTTCGCCCACGCTGATGCCTCAGTCGTAACTCGCTCTGCACCACGTGGTTCGCCGCATTCCCACGAACGCGGTGCGGCGCGGTCATCCACTTGCCCTTCTGAGCCTCGTTCACTGCATCACGAGACCAGCGCCCGGGGACCACCCCGCGGCGCGACACTGCAGGAGGCTCAGTATGTACACGCACATCCAAGCCCGCGCCATCGCGATCACCGCGATGGCAACTCTGCTGGCGGCCGCGTGCGGCGGTTCGCGCAGCATCCATCGCACGGCGGACAGCGACGTGTCGAGTGCCGTCACGACAACCAGTCCATCGACGCCCACTCCGTCGTCCGCCACTCCACCTGTTGCCGCCAACGTCTCGTACGCGACGGCGGAGTCTGCATTCACGGCGCATCGGTATGCCGACGCGGTCCCCATGTTCGACGCATATACCGTCCGCCATCCAGACAACGTGTGGGCCCACTACATGCTCGGCGTCTCGGCGTGGAAAGCGGGACAGCTCGACAAGGCGCGCGACGCATTCGAGGGCGCACTCGCCCGCGATCCGACGCACGCGAAGAGTCTCATCAACTTGGGCCGAGTGTTGCTCGAGGAACAGCGGCCCAGCGAGGCACTCGACCGGATCAACCAAGTCCTGGCGACCGATTCCGGCTCAGGCGAGGCGTGGCGGGTGCTCGGGCGAGTCCAGGGGAGCCTCGGTCACCGCGATGAAGCGGTCGCCGCGTATCGGTCGGCCATCGCGCTCGATTCGACAGACAGCTGGTCGATGAACAACATGGGGCTGCTGCTGATCGATGAAGGGCAGTATGCTGACGCGATGGGGCCACTCGCCCGCGCGGTGCAATTGGACTCCGGCGTGGCCGTGTTTCACAACAATCTCGGCATCGCGCTCGAGCGCAGCGGTTACATGACGGCCGCGGCGACCGCGTATCAGGACGCGCTCGATGCGGACAGCTCGTACGCGAAGGCAGGAGTCAGCCTGGCTCGGGTGGCGGGTCGGCGTGATGCGGCGGACGTGCAGCCGGTCGATGTCGCGGCGCTCAGCCAGCAGTTCGCAGACCAAGTCCGTAGCTGGCGTGTAGGGCGGGATTCGGGGGCCGCGACGGCTGTATGTGGGGAGCCGGCCACGCCCGTCAGTCCGACGACCGAGGGCGGCGGCAGTGGAGGGCGCACGCCGGCGCCAATCGATACCGCCGGATCGCCCAAGCCGTGAGTTGCGCGGGGTGGGAACAGGCACGGCGACACGGGACGAGGGGGTCCGTGTCGTCGTGCTTGTATTTATCGAACTGGATCGAATCTATCGGGCCAACGGCTGGCTCGCGCTCACGAGAGAGTCGACCGAATGGTCGATAGCGCCACAGTCGCCGACGGCGGCGGCCCGTGAGCGCTGTCGAGAGCCGTCAGTCAGGGTGAGCCAGTGGTACTCGACGCTGCGTGCCCCGTCTGCAGATAATCCGCGGCGAGGTGAGCGAGGACCCGCATGCCGGTCGGGAACGCGTCCTCATCGACGTAGAACTTGGACGAGTGGTTCGGCGCCGCGGTTCGCCAGTTTGAATCCGGCGGGGTGATGCCCAAATGGACGTACATCGCGGGCGCGCGCAGTCCATAGAATGAGAAATCTTCGGAGCCCGTCACGAGCGGCCCTTGGACCACACCACTGTCACCGACGATCCGCCGAAGCGTCGGCAGCATCTCCGCGGTGAGCGCCGGGTTGTTGACGGTGACCGGGTAGTGAAGGTCAACGTTGACGTCCGCCGTGGCGCCCGCGCTCTGGGCGATCATCTCGGCGGTACGTTTGACGCGTTCGCGGATGTCGCGGCGGGCCGTCGAGTCAAAGGTCCGGATCGTGCCCAGCATGACGACGCTATCGGGGATGATGTTGTCGCGCACACCGCCGTGGATGCTGCCGATCGTCACGACCGCCGGGCCGGCGGTCAGATCGGTTTGCCGGCTGATGACCGTCTGGAGGGCAGTGACGATCTGCGCCGCGACGACGATCGGATCCACGCCCTTCCAGGGTAGCGCGCCATGGGTCTGACGCCCGTGGACGACGATCGTGATGTGATCGCTGCTCGCCATGAATGGGCCCGAGCGGTAGAGGACGTGGCCCATCACGTATGGGACGACGTGCAGGCCGAACACCGCGTCCGGTTTCGGGTCGTCGAGCGCGCCTTCGCGAACCATGAGCTCCGCGCCCCCCTCCTCACCGGCCGGCGCCATCTCCTCGGCGGGTTGAAAGAGAAAGAGCACCGTGCCGGGCAGGTCGTGCCGCACGCTGGCGAGCACCTCGGCCACACCCATGAGCATCGCGGTGTGGGTGTCGTGGCCACAGGCGTGCATGACCCCGACTTCTTGACCGTTGTAGGTGGTTCGCACAGTCGAAGCGAAGGCGAGGCCGGTGGGCTCCGTTACGGGCAGCGCGTCCATGTCGGCGCGCAGCGCGACCACGGGACCGGGGCGTCCGCCGCGCAGGATGCCGACGACGCCGGTGTGCGCCACGCCGGTGCGCACCGTCATGCCGAGCGATCGGAGGTGGTCGGCGACGAGCTTCGACGTGCGGAACTCGCGATTGCCCAACTCCGGGTGCTGATGGATATCACGCCGCCACGCGACGACCTTGGCCGAGACCGCGGCCACAGCGCGATCGATCGCGGCACTGAGCTCGGTCGCCGAGGGCGCGGCCTGGGCGCGGAGCGACATGGGCGTGATCGCGCCGCACGTGACCGCAGCGAGTATCATCGCGCACAGGCGCGGCACCGGGGTCCAGCGCGTGACGACGCCTGGGCGGGCAGTCCGGGCATTGACCACGGGCCTGGAATTGCTCACAATCTGGGACACCTGATTCCTCGGCCGGTCGATGGTATTGATCGCGACCCCCGGGGTGTCGCGCAGTGGCGACGCCCGGGGAAGAGTCGGGACAGAGCACCATTATATAGCGCATCGCAGACCCCGGGGGGACGAGCCTGGGTCGCGGTTGCCGATCGACCCGTAGCAGGCAGCAACGGGGCCAAGAGGGCGGAGATCACCACGGAGGCGACCAGCATGGGTGCCGACCGGAACGCGCACGAGAGGGGCTCGCCGGGTACAGGTGCGGTGCGCGTGGGCGAACGGGACCACGTGCAGCCGGCTGCGCGACGTGTCCCGCCCATCCTGGTCTACCACAAAGTCGATTGCCGCAGCGAGTTCGGAATCACGCGATTATCGCCCCGTCGATTCACCCAGCAAGTCGAATCGCTGGCCGCGGCCGGGTGGCGTACACTGACCCTCACCGAGCTCGCCAGCACGTTGGCGGGGACTCGACCGGCGGGGGAGCGAGAGTTCGCGATCACGTTCGACGACGCGTACCGCGGGCTCAGGGACTACGCATTCCCGGTATTGGTGGATCACGGATTCTCGGCCGCATGTGGCGTGATCACCGAGTACGCGGGTCGCCTCAACCGCTGGGACGTGGCGATCGGCGGCCGACGCTTCGCGCATCTGGCCTGGCGCGATGTCGTGCGTTGGCACGGGCGGGGCATCGAGTTCATCTCGCACACCGCCACGCACCCACGGCTCTCGTGGCTCGAGGCAGACCGCGCGGCATCCGAACTCACCCGGTCGCGGATGACCTTGGAGCTCGTGCTCGGAGCGCCGGTGCTCACGATCGCCTACCCGTATGGTGCCGCGGCCCCGCGGGAGCGGGAGCTGGCCCGGGCCGCGGGGTATCGACTCGGCTTCGCGGTGCTCACGCGGTGGCGTGGCGATGCATTGGCGGTACCGCGTACGCCAGTGTATGCGTGGTCGGCGGCGCCGCCGGTGGTCGGGCCCTGGGGTGTACTCGAGAAATCCGCGGCTCGAATCGTCACCCGCGGTGCGCTCGTGGGCGCGGTGTGGCGCCATGCCCACGACGCCGATACCCGTGCGTGACCCGGGCAGCGACGGGTGGAATCGCCGCCGCCGATTGGACAACCCTGATAGCCGCCGACATACTCTGCTGCCCCGCCGTTCCCCGCCCGCGCTGCTTTTCCCACCATTCAGTCGATCCATGCACCCCTCCAACACTCCTCCTGGCCGCTGCCGTCGGACGGTCGCCGTGTGCACCCTGGTGGTCGCGACACATGCCGCCATGGCCTCCGCCAGCGCACAGGCGCCGACCCCCGGTGCGTCAGTTGGCACCGCCGTTGCCCGGCGGCCCCTCCGGGTCGAAGACGTCTATCGACTGGAGGATGTGCGTGATCCCCAACGCTCGCCGGACGGTCAGTGGGTCGCCTATGCAGTCAGCGCCGCCGATTCGGCTCGCGACAAGGGGCACACGCAGCTCTGGATGACGAGCTGGGACGGCGCGACGACGGTGCAGCTCACGACGGACACTGCCAACGAGTCACAGCCTCGCTGGAGCCCCGATGGCCGGTACATCGGCTTTCTGTCGGCACGGGAGACCGCAGACGAGACTACGCAGCTCTGGTTGATGAGTCGCCAGGGCGGCGAAGGCATCCGAGTCACCAGCTTCACGGGCGATGTGTCCGACTACAGCTGGTCACCGGACGGACGCCGGATCGCACTCGTGGTCGAAGACGATCCCGATGAGGCGGCGACCACCGACTCGACGCGGAAGGACAGCGGAGCGGCCAAGGCGGGAGCCGCGAGCAAGAAGCCCAAGCCGATCGTGATCGACCGATATCACTTCAAGGAAGACATCGTCGGCTATCTCGGCAAAAAGCGCGACCATCTCTACCTGTTCGACGTCGCCACGCGCACGGCGCGGATTCTGACGCCCGGCGCGTTCGACGAGGGCGCCCCGGCCTGGTCGCCCGACGGGCGGCGGCTCGCGTTCGTGAGCAAGCGGGCGCCGGGCGACGTCGATCGCACGGACAACTGGGACATCTTCGTTGTGGACACCGAACCGGGCGCGGTTCCCAAGCAGGTCACGACGTGGACCGGGCCGGACAATCCGCCGGAGGCCGGACGGCTCGCCTGGAGCCCGGACGGCAGCACGCTCGCGTATGTGCGCGGGAGCGCGGACCCGAGGCTCTTCGCCTACGACCAATTCGAGCTGGCCACCGTGGGTGCGACAGGCGGCGAGGCGCGGGTGCTGACGGCGGCGCTCGACCGTGCGGTCTCCGAGCCGCAGTGGTCGGCCGATGGACACGCGATCACGTTGCTCGTGGAGGATGACCGATCCGTGTATCCCGCGCGGATTGACGTCGGGAGCGGGTCGGTGACGCGGCTCCTTCCCGGCTCACTCGTGGTCTCGACCATGACGCTCGGGCGCGATGACGCGCTCACGGCACTCCTGGCGACGGACAGCACGCCTCCGGAAGTGTGCGCCATCGAGCACGGCACCGTCCGCCGGCTCACGCATCGCAACGATGCGTGGCTCGGCGGTGTGCAGCTCGGAACGACCGAGGACTTCGCGTCGCGAAGCAAAGACGGGACCGACGTACACGGCGTCCTGGTCAAGCCTCCGGGGTCAGTCGCTGGCCGCCGCTATCCGACACTCCTCCGCATCCACGGTGGTCCCAACGGCCAGGACCAGCACGACTTCAGCTTCGAGCGTCAGTTGTTCGCGGCCAACGGCTATGTCGTCATCTCGCCGAACTACCGTGGAAGCGCGGGCCGCGGCGCGCTGTACCAGCGCGCGATCCTGGCGGACTGGGGGCATAGGGAGGTCATCGATCTCCTCGGCGCGGTCGATCACGTCGTGACCGCCGGTCTGGCGGATCCGGCGAAGCTCGGGATCGGCGGATGGAGTTACGGCGGGATTCTCACCGACTACACGATCGCGACGGACCCTCGCTTCAAGGCGGCGACCAGCGGCGCTGGCAGCGCGCTCCAGCTCTCGATGTACGGCGTGGACGAATACATCACGCAATACGTTGCCGAACTGGGTCAGCCGTGGGAGCACCCGGAGCTCTGGATCAAGCTGTCCTACCCGTTCTTCCACGTCACGCGCATCTCGACGCCCACGTTGTTTCTTGGTGGCGACCAGGACTTCAATGTGCCGCTGATCGGCGGCGAGCAGATGTACCAGGCGCTGCGCGTGCGCAATGTCCCGACGCAGCTCGTGATCTACCCGGGACAGTTTCACGGACTCACGCGCCCGAGCTTCAAGGTCGATCGGCTGCGTCGCTATCTCGATTGGTATGCCAAGTACCTGGCGCCCGACGCGTCTACGGCCTCCCGAACCCAGCAGTGACCTCGACCTGGCGCGCTGGGGCGACGGCTGCGGGGTAAGCGCCGCACATCCGGCGCATGGCCCGCCGCGCGGCTGCCGATACCGGGGCGTGACGGGCCGACTTGGCCGCGCGTCAGCCATTGTGCAGCGTCTCGTCCGGACTCGGCTCGCGCAGCGGCACCCGACGGATCGGTCGGTGTGGGCGGATCGCGCGCCATCGCCGTCACTGATGCGAATGCGGGTGCTACTCACCATTGGGACGGCGATCGCGACGCTGGCCATCTGGCCGCGTCTGGCCGCTCCTCAATCCGCGGGACTCGCTCATACCGCCTCACGCGTGACCGACATGCGCGAGATGGCGATGTTTCACAACTCGAACGTCTACCTGTGGATCCGGGCGACGGACGAGGGAACGGTACTCGTGTACGCGTCGTCCGGCTTTCGCAACGCATTCGCTCAGCCGGTGACGCTGACCGCGGACGAAGCCGACCGATGGGCCGCATTGGCGGAACCGCTCATGGCCGACAGCCTGCGCGTCACGGCGATGCGGCGTGAGCGGCCCGACACGACATCGACTCGCGACCAGCTCGCGTTCGGAGACTTCGTCCTGCTCTCGCGGCCGCACATGGATCCGCCGACACTCACGGTGAAGATCGGCGAATTGAGTCCCAATGCCGTGACCACCACGTTTTTCGCACCCGCGCTGGGGCCCGTCGTGCCCGCGATACGGGAAGCGGCGCGCGCGGCACGGGAGATGGCGGCGAGTCGGGCCGCCGACAGCACCGCGCGAGTTGCGACACTCGAGGCCGCGACGGCCCCGCCGCAGGCGACAGTGGCACAGACGGCAGCGGGTCCGACCGGGACCGGCTCGCCATCCGCGGCGGCACCGACGCCACCGGTGACACCAGCCTCACCGCGTGAGACGGTGATTGCAGCAGTGGCGCCTCCGACAGTCCCATTGGCACCGGCCCTGCCACCCCCATCGCCGGCGGAGTCACCAGAGCCGACGCCTACAGTACCGGCGTCGCCCATCGCGCAGCCGTTGGTCGCGCCGTCCTCGGCCGCCCCGACCGCGGCGATCGCGACGCCGACCGTGGCCGCTGCCCCGTCGGTCGCCGTGGCAACGCCCGTCGTACCGGCCGTGGAGGCACGATCGCTGCCGACGATGACGCCACCGACCGCCACTGCGCCCGCGCCCAACGTCTCACAGCGCCTCGTGCCTCCGTCGGCGACGGTGCGCGTGAGCGCGCCGGCGACGACGCCATCGTCTCCGACGGTCGCAGCGGCACCCGCTCTCGTACGCGATACGGCTCGGCCGGCGACCCCGCGCGCAACCACGGTCAACATCCGAATCCCACCGCACCCCACAACGGTGGCGATTGTCGCCACGACGACGCCGGTAATCCCGCCACCGCCAGCTCCGTCGGCGTCGCGGAGCACAGGCCTCTCGGCGGACTCCTCGGCGGCAGTCGAGGGCGGGTTGTCAGACGACGAGTTCTCGACCGAGACCCACCGACGAGAGTCCTCGATGATGGCGTGCTATGCGCAGTACGGACTGAGCATCAACCCGTCGTTGCGTGGACACATCACCGTGCGCATCTCACTCAGCGACTCCGGCGAAGTGATGCGCGCCACGGTGGTCGATCGGAGCTGGAGCGCGGCGGCCCCGACGGACGTCGAATCCTGCATTGTGCATCGGGTGTTCGTCTGGCATTTTCCTGTGGCTCGTCGAAGCAGCATCCACGACTACTCGGTGACCTTCGGCCACTGACCCTACGGGGACGCACGGGTCTCGCGTGGACCCATGCGTGTGTCAGGGGCGGGTGGCCCCGCCGGCGGTGGTGGTGAACAGGCGTGCGTACTCACCGTAGCCCTCCGCGTCGAGCCGATTAGCCGGAATGAAGCGCATGGCCGCCGAGTTCATGCAATAGCGGAGTCCCGTGGGCGCCGGCCCATCATCGAACACGTGCCCGAGATGTGAATCCGCGTGCGTGGACCGGACTTCCGTGCGATCCATCGACATCGAATTGTCGCCTCGAGTCTGGATGTTGCCGGGCACCAGCGGCTTCGTGAAGCTCGGCCATCCGGTCCCCGACTCGAATTTGTCCAGAGAGCTGAACAGGGGCTCGCCGGATACCACATCGACGTAGATCCCGGCGTCGTGGTTGTCCCAGTACTGGTTGCGGAAGGGCAGCTCAGTATCGTCGTGCTGCGTCACTGAATACTGAACCGGCGTCAGCCGCTGCTTGAGGTCCGCGTCACTCGGCTTGCGATAGGCGGAAAAACTGTGTGAGTGGCCCGAGGCGTGTCCGCTATCGACGTGTTCGTGCGCCGCTTCGTCGAGCAGCGTCGCGACAACCTGTTCCTGCTCATCGTATGCGCCCTCGCCGAAGTGGTGATATCGGACGCGGCCGTGGACATCGACGATGTAGATCGCCGGCCAATATTCGTTGTGGAAGGCGTTCCAGATCCGGTTGCTTCCGTCGATCGCGACGGGATACACGACAGCGAGTCGCCGCACGGCATCGCGCAAGTTCGACTCGACGCGCTCATCCGCCAGCTCTGGCGTGTGCACGCCGACGACGACCACGCCACGATCTCGGAACTTGGCTTCGAGTGTCTCAACGTGTGGGAGCGCTGCTAGGCAATTCGAGCACGAAAATGCCCAGAAATCCACGACCACGACGTGTCCTTGGAGACCCGCCACCGTGAGTGGGGGCGAGTTGATCCACCCGGTGCTCCCGTCGAAGCCGGTGAACGGACCTTCGTCGTGGAGCGGTGCGCCCGGCCGCGGGGTCGCGCGAGTCGCGGCGGCAACGGCGTGCGGGCGCGGGATGACGAGCGCCAATCCTCCGCCGACAGTCAGGATCGCGGCTACGAGAAACGGGACAATGCGGTTCATGCGGATCTCCTCGATGTGCGGCGTCCGTCGGCACCCTGTACTGCCCATCGGCGGACCGGCGGACCCCTCTCGACACTCAATATGCTCGGGTGATCGAACCGGTTCCCAGGGGGGGTACCCGGGTCGCGGCACGTAGTACGTCTGGCGGCGGGATTCACCCCCCGCGAATGGTCGTCCGCCCCAGCACCGGCGCGGGCATTCGACGGGCGTCTTACCATTCCGGAGCAGCCGAGATCCTCAAGTCGGTGCCACAACCCAAACGGAGCATTGATCACGTGTTCACACGACATCATCGCGGGTCTCCCCAGCACCGGCCGCGGCTCGGTGGCGCGCGCGTCCCGCGCCGCGGTGCCGGGCGACCGGCGCTGGCGATCGCGCGCGCGCTGCGGGTCGCGGGATGCGTGACGGCAAGCGTCGTGGTCATGGCGGGCACCCGCCCGGCCGTGGGACAGACATCCGGCGCCCCCGCCGACACGACCGCCCGCCCGGCGATGCAGGGGATCCCGGCTGCGGGCTCGTATACGTACACCTTGGTCCCCGATTCCAGCGCCGACATCAAAGCGGCGATCAACGTGACGGTGTCGCCGATGAGTTTCATCACCCGAGGGATCGCCCGATCCCGCCTCACCAAGGTCAATCCTCTCCCGCACCGCGTGCGCGTGCGGTTGGCCGCCGATACGGTGAGCGTCGCGTTCGACGACGGTGACCCGGTGGTGACGCCGGTGGATGGCCACGTCGTCCCTTGGGTCAACGCGCTCGCCAAGGAGACCGATCAGGCACATGTCGTGATCGCGAGCGACACACTGCGCCAAACATTGGTCGCATCGGACGGAGTCCGGGAGAACGCGCTCATTTTCGACGACGGTGGCCGACTGCGCCTCCTGGTGACGGTGACTAGCCACCGACTCCCCAAGCCGCTGGTCTACGAGCTACTGTTCCGCCGCGACCCCGCGAGCTGACGATCCGCGGCCGGGTCCAGCACCGGCCACCGGAGAGCGCCCCGGGTCCTGGAGTTCCAGGACCGCGCGCGTCCACATGATTTGTGTCGTGCCTGTGATACCGAGAGATTACTGGCGTTTGGCACGACCGTGCGCGCGCGTCGGCTCGGGATCGGCCTGAACGATCGGCGCGCCTCGGATTGGCTCTCTCTGACCCGTGGATTGAACACATGGATTTCGGACTCACCAACAAAGTCGCGCTCGTCACCGGCGCATCGTCGGGACTCGGATTGGCCATCGCCCGCGAGCTTGCGGCCGAGGGCGCGTCGGTCGCGATGGTCGCGCGGCGTGGGGCGGATCTCGAGCAGCGCGCGCGGGAGATCGCGGCGTCATCGAAACAGCGGACACTCCCCATCGTCGGTGACGTGACCGTGGCTGGCGCGGCGGAGGAGTTCGTCCGGGCCACGCAAGCCGCGCTAGGGCCCGTGGACATCCTCGTCGCGAACGCGGGCGGACCACCATCCACGACCTTCGAGACCACGACCGACGCGCAGTATCGGGCGGCGATCGAGCTCAATCTGCTCTCGTCGATTCGACTGGCGCACGCGTGTGTGGCCGGGATGCGGGCGCGCCGTTGGGGACGAGTGATCTTTCTCACATCCATGGCCGCGAAGCAACCCGTCCCCGGGCTGCTGCTGTCGAATACGGCCCGCAGTGGACTGCTCGGCTTCGCCAAGACATTGGCCAGCGAGGTGGCCAAGGATGGCGTGCTCGTCAACACCGTGCTACCGGGACATTTCGACACGGCGCGGGCGACCGAGCTTGCGAGCATGCGGGCGGAGCGTGAGAAACTGCCACTGGAGGCCATCATGAAGCAGCGCGTGGCAGGCATTCCACTCGGTCGCTCGGGCGATCCCCGCGAGATGGCGGCCGTCGTCGCGTTCCTGGCCTCGGACCGGGCGAGCTTCGTGACGGGGACTGCGATCCAAGTTGACGGCGGCCAGATCCAGAGCTTGATCTAGCGTACATGCCACACCACTTCGTCATCGCCGACGTCTTCACCGCGACCCCATTCGGCGGGAACCAGCTCGCGGTCTTCCCGGACGCCCGGGGATTGTCGGATCGCGCGATGCAGGCGCTCACGCGAGAGTTCAATTTCGCCGAGAGCACGTTCGTCTTGCCAGCCCGCGACCCCGCGCACGCGTGCCGGGTCCGGATCTTCACGCCGGTCGCGGAAGTCCCATTTGCGGGCCACCCGACCATCGGCACGGCCGCCGTGCTGGCGCGATTGGGGGTCGTCGAGACGCCGGGCGGCAGCGCCACCATCGTGTTGGAGGAAGGCATCGGACCGGTCCCGGTCGAGGTGCATCTCGATGATGCGGCAGTGACCGCCAGCTTCACCCTCGAGCGGAGCGTGGAGCGCGCCGCGACCCCGCCGCGTCCCGAGGACGCGGCCGCCGCGCTCTCGCTTCCCCGGACGACGGTCGTGGACGCGTGGTTCGCGAGCGTGGGGCTCCCGTTCTGTTTCGTCCGCCTCACTGACGCCGAGACGGTAGACCGTGCGGTGCTCGACCGCGCGGCATGGAGCGCCGCATTCGCCCACGCATGGTCGCCAAACATATTTCTGTTTGCGGGGGATACCTCCGGCGGAGGGAAACTGTACGCGCGGATGTTCGCGCCCGCGCTCGGGGTCGCGGAGGATGCAGCGACCGGCTCCGCCGCGGCGACGCTAGCCGGTAGTCTGGCCGAGTCGTCGCCGAAGTGGACGGGCGAGCTCGCGTGGCAGATCGTGCAGGGTGTGGCGATGGGGCGTCCGAGCCTGATCGAGGCATCGGCCGACAAGCAAGACGGGCGGGTGATTCGGATCCGGGTCGGGGGTACGACAGTCATGGTGGGCGACGGACACATGACCATCCCGGACGGCTATTGACCTACGACGCGGGGACGCCACCCGCGAGGATCGTCGCCAGCTTGGCCATGTCGATGTTGGCGCCCGAGATCACGCACACGATCGACTGACCGGTGACGGTCCCGGACATCGCCGCGGCGACGGACGCGGCACCGGCACCCTCGGCGACGATGTGCGCGCGCTCGGCGAGTACGCGAACGGCATCGGCGATCTGCGCGATGCTGCTCACGACGCTTCCGCTCAGCAGTGTGCTGGCCAGCGGCCACATCTCGGCGAGGACGCTGCGACCGCCGATCCCATCGACGAAACTCGGGTGGTAGTCGATCTGGGACGCGTGTCCGGCGCGCAGCGAAGCGGCGAGCGGCGCCGCGGCGTCGACCTCGCAGGCGATCACGCGGGCAGCAGAGCCGCTGGCGCGGAGTCCGAGGGCGATCCCGCACGATAGACCGCCGCCGCCGTAGGGGACGAGCACCGTGTCCACGTCCGGTACGTCCTCGAGAATCTCGAGCGCCACGGTGGCGTTGCCCGTGATCACGGCGGGATCGGACACGGGATGGACGAACAGTCCGTCGAGGCCGGGATAGGAGTGCTCGACGAGGACCTGCCACCATCGTTCGAACGGCACGCGGATGACGGTCGCGCCGAGCCGCTCGACGGCGGCGACCTTGGTCGCGGGCGCGTGCTCGGGTACGATCACGGTACAGGGGACGTGGAGCGTACGGGCGCACCACGCGACGCCCTGGGCCATGTTGCCCGCGCTCGCGGTGTAGACCCCGCGCGCCAGCACGGCAGGGTCCGCCGCAGTCATCGCCGCTCCAGCGCCCCGGATCTTGAAGGATCCGATCGGTTGCAGTGTCTCGAGCTTGAGTCCGACCTCCGTCTGGCTGGTGGGGAGCGTGAATCGGACGAGCGGTGTGCGCTGGGCGATGCCGCGCAATCGCTGGCGTGCGTCCTCGATGTCGGCGAGCGAGAGCGACGTTAGCACGTGAGACGGAGCGAGGGCAGAGGAGGGAGGAGAACCGGAGCGCAGCCGCGCATCCGTCACCCGGGCGCGGCCAGGAAGCGCTCGACGGCGGGCCAGACGATCTGCGGCTGCTCGGCGTAGGTGAAATGGGCGGCGTGGGGCACGCGCAGAAGTTGGGCATGCGGCATCGAGGTCGTCCACTCCTGGACCAAGTCCATGGGGATCGCGTCGTCCTCGCCGTGGACCACGAGGACCGGCACGGCGAGTCCACGCAAGCGTGCGCGGAGATCCCAATCGCCATAGGATGCCATCACGACACGATTCGTGACGGTCAGCCCGTATCGAATGCCGGCGGGATCGGACGCGCAGAGATCGGATCGGATGAGCGGGAGCGTGCGATCCGGCTCGGCGAGCCGGGGCCGCATCGCCATGGCCCAGAGGTCCCGGCATGCTTGCCGGGCGTCGGACGACGGATCGCCGAGTCGCCGGTTTGCATCGGCGAGGCGGGCTTGCTGGGCGCTGTCGAGGCGAGGCGCCATGGTCTTCCCGAACCGTGTCCAGAAATCGCCGCGCCGCGGCGGCACCGGTCCGAAGAACACCATTCGACGCACGACGTCGGGGTGTGCGAGCGCGTAGCTCGCGGCGAGCAGCGGGCCGTAGGAGTGCGCGATGAGTGTCACCTTCGTGAGCCCGAAGTGGCGGCGCACGGCGTCGAGGTCGGCGACTTGCTGGTCGGCGCCGAGTCGGGTCGTGTCGGTCGGCAGCGTGGAGCGGCCCGTCCCACGCTGGTCGTAGAAGATGACCACGTGGTGCTCGCCGAGCGGTGCGAAGTCGCCCGCGATGCTCTCGAGATCCACTCCGGGTCCGCCGTGGATGGCGATCACGGTGTCACCGCCATGGCCGATCACGCGGTAGAAGAGGCGTGTGGAATCCGCAGTCGTGATCCACCCCTCGCGTGGCGGGGGCGCAACTCGGGCGCCGGCCATCGAGGCGAGCGCGACGATGAGCGCGGCCGCGGTGCGGGCGGCTTGCATCAGGCGGTTGTGTCGCATGTGGCGTCGGGGAGGGGGAATGTCGAGCCGTGCGAGTCAACTATTAAGAAGCGAGCATGACCGTGGATTAGGCAGTCGAAACGACAGGCCGCAGTCGAACCGTGTCACGTCGGGATCCTTCGCTCACTGCACGAACGCTGGAGCATTGACGTCAGTCCATCCGCGTGACGTGTATTACCCGAGCGGGATTCGGCTCTTATTGGCGCCGAGCCACTGGGCAAATGTCTGCAGCGAGGGGTCGAGCGACCGGGCCAGTGCGACATCGCGTGTCTTGGCGAAATGCGTCTCGAAGTCGGCGTAGAATTGGAACATGTTGCCAAGGTCTTCGGCACCCGGGAATCCGAATGTGCGAAACACGTCGGGCGGTACGGGCGAGTAGCGCACGGCGTGGCCGAGTGCGGTGGCGAGTGCAGCGGCCATCTGCGTGCCGGTCAGAAGCTCGCCGGCGATGCCAACCGTCCTGCCGATGTATTCCGGGCCATCCTTGAAGATGCCGTAAGCACATCTCCCGATATCCTCGGCGGCGATGCCCGCGAGCTTCTTGTCGCCCATCGGTAGCGCGAAGGTGAGCGTCCCGTCAGGACCCTTCTTCGGACCCATACCGAACAGATTCTCCCAATAGAACGTGGTCAGCAGGTTGGTGACCGGGAGCGCGAGGTCCGTGAAGTAGTGGTCGGATTCACCCTTGGCGTCGAAGTGCGGCACCTTGTATTTGCCCATGAGCGTGGGCATGCGGGTGTCAGTGAGCGGCATGAACTTGCGGGTGTCTTCGAGCGTGGACCAGATCACGTGCTTGACGCCGGCGTGTTTGGCCGACGCAGCCATCGCTTTTGCGTCCGCGTTTTCCCGTTCGGGAGAGGAGTGGGCCCAGAAGAAGGTGACGCAGTAGACGCCGTGGGCGCCCTTGAACGCGTGTTCGAGACTCTTGGGGTCGTCCAGGTCCGCGGCGACGACCTCGGCGCCCAGCTTCGCCAACGCGTTGGCTTTGTCGGAGTGCACGTCCCGCGTCAACGCGCGCGTCGTGTATCCCCCACTCTTGTCGTTCTGGATCGCGTGGACCAGGCCCCCTCCCTGGGCGCCCGTGGCGCCCACTACCGCGATGATCTTCTTCTCGGCCATTGAGGCTCCTAGTGGTAGTACGCAAATCGAGTCGAGGGCGCGGTGGGGCGCGCCAGGGTGCCGACTCGTGAATAGAATAATAGGACGAGGCCGGCGGCCGGCGGTCGAACGGCGTTCGCCCGCCGGGGGGGCGGCGCGCATGTAGAATACCGCTATTGGCCAATAGCAGTGGACCCCTGACTCTAAACTCTGCATTCGTTCCCATGACAGGCGTGCTCGGGATCCATCACGTCACGGCGATCGCCGGCGACCCGCAGCGGAACCTCGACTTCTACGTGGGGCTGCTCGGACTGCGGTTCATCAAGCGCACAGTGAACTTCGATGACCCACAGACTTACCACTTCTACTTCGCGGACGAGACGGGCACCCCGGGCAGCGTCCTGACGTTCTTCCCGTGGCCGGGCGCGCGCCGCGGGCGTCAGAGCGCGGGGCAGGTCGCGGTCACCTCGTTCGCCGTGCTTCCTGCCGGACTCGGCTTCTGGGTCGAGCGACTCGTGCGCCACGGCGTCGCGTTCGAGGGCCCGACGAAGCGCGGATCTGGGGCGGCGGCGGAACAGGTGATCGCGTTCCGCGACCACGACGGGATGATGCTGGAGATCGTGGCGCACGCGAGCGCGGAGGCGCGCGCCGCGTGGCGGGGCGCGCCGGGGATCGACGCCGACCACGCGATCCGTGGGTTCCACGGCGTGACGCTGTGGGAGGACAAACACGACGCGACGGAGCGGTTGCTCGTGGACACCCTGGGATTTCGCCTGGTCGGTGAGGACCAGGCGACGCGACGATACGCGGTGGGCGACGGCGGCGCGGGCACGTTGGTCGATGTGCGGGAGACCGGGGGATTTCCGCGCGGCGCGAGCGGGAGTGGGATCGTGCATCACGTCGCGTTTCGCGCGGCGGACGACGCCGCACAGCTCGCGATCCGCGAGCAGGTCGTCGCCGCTGGGCCCACGCCGACACCGGTCATCGATCGCACGTATTTCCATTCCGTGTACTTTCACGAACCCGGCGGGGTGCTGTTCGAGATCGCCACCGATGGCCCCGGGTTCGCGATCGACGAGCCCCTCGAGCACCTCGGCGAACGCCTCATGTTGCCGCCCCAGTACGAGTCGTATCGGTCGCAGATCGAGGCCGTCCTGCCGGCGATCCACCTCCCGGTGGCAGGCGCGGAGCGCAGCATCAGCACGGCGGGCGGGGGGCCCGAAGACGTGAGCGGCGACGCGCTCGGCTTCGTGCACCGGTACGTCCCGCCGGCGCCGGGCTCGGAATACGCGGGTGGCACGACGCTGTTGTTGCTGCACGGCACAGGTGGCGACGAGGAGGACCTCGTTCCATTGGGTCGCGCGCTGGTGCTTGGCGCGGGCCTATTGAGCCCCCGCGGTCAGGTACTGGAGCGTGGGATGCCGAGGTTCTTTCGCCGGGTCGCGGAAGGCGTGTTCGACCAGGAGGATCTCGCGCGACGGACGGGCGAGCTCGCGGAGTTCATCACGGCCGCGGCGACGACCTACGGGCTGGATCGCGACGGCATCGTGGCGGTCGGGTTCTCCAACGGTGCCAACATCGCAGCGAGCGTGCTGCTACGTCGTCCGGGGCTGCTTCGCGCGGCCGTGCTCTTGAGCCCCATGGTGCCGTTCGAGCCGGACGCACCACCGGACCTCTCCGGAATCCCGGTGTTCATCGGCGCCGGTCGGGGCGACCCGATCGCACCACCGGCGCAATCCGAGCGCCTGGCGGAGCTGCTTCGGCGGTTCGGTGCCGACGTCGCGCTCCATTGGGAGCCGGGCGGTCATTCGATCGCGGATGGCGAAGTGACCGCGGCTCGGGTGTGGCTCGAGCGGGTGTTGACGAGCGGGCGGCGCACCGTTTGACAGACGATTGGGTGCGCGAGCGACTTCCAGAAACGAACAAGGGGCCCGTTTGGCGGGCCCCCCTTGCTTGACTGCGACCGGCTTTTAGCGCCGGGCGACGTAGGCGGTCACTTCCATCGTGACTTCCACGACTTCGAATTCAGGCTTGGTCCACATAAGGCGCTCCGAGGTTGAACATGACGGACCCGAGTGGGCCCCCAAACCGATGCTCGCTCAGCGTTCCGCCGGGTCATCGGGTGCCCCGACTCTGGCTTGTCTATTAGCACTCCGTGTGCCATGAAATCATGGAGTCGTTCTAAACGTAGTAACACATTAATATAGATATACTTATGGAACTGCTGGCAAACCGTTGGCCGATCACGATCGGGGCTATTCCCAGCGGCATTTGCCCAATAACTGGGTGATATCACCCAGTGGGTATGGTCGGAATCGCGTTCGGCTAACCACCGTTCCGCCACGTTCAGGGAGGAAATTTGAAGACGATCACGCTGGTGGCGTTGATGCTCGCCGATCGCTACTGCGACATCCCGAATTTCTTCAATCGATAGCGCAACGTGTCGCGGCTGATGCCGAGTCGCTGCGCGGCTTTCGTTTGGTTGCCGCCGGCCTCGCGCATGGCCTGCTCGATCACTGACTTCTCCCATTGGGGGAGATCGCCCGCGCCGGGCGGGATGCCTGTCGCGGTGCCGGCCGGGGCGCCGGCGTTCGGATCCCGGTGGATGGCGTCAGCGCCTGCGTGGGCCGTCTCGATCGCGGCGGGCTCGGTGAGCGAGAGGTGATCAGGGTCCAGCACGGGGCCCCGGCTCCAGAGCACGGCGCGCTCGATCACGTGACTGAGCTCGCGCACGTTTCCGGGCCAAGGGTACGCCATCATCAGGTCGCGGGCGCGGGGGCTGATCTCGCGCACGTCCTTGCCGTACTTGGCGCCGAATTGGTGCAGAAACTGCTCGGCCAGTAGCAGCACGTCGTCGCCGCGCTCGCGCAGCGGTGGCAATCGGAGCAGGATGACCGCGAGCCGGAAGTAGAGGTCCTTGCGAAACACTCCGCGCTGCGCGTCGCGCTCGAGATCCCGATTGGTGGCCGCGAAGATGCGCGTATCGATCTTGCGGTCGCGGATCCCGCCCACTCGGCGGACCACCCGGTCCTCGATCGCGCGCAGCAGTTTCCCCTGGAGGGACAGCTCGATATCGCCGACTTCGTCGAGAAAGAGATACCCACCTTCGGCCGCTTCGAAGAGGCCGATCTTCGATTCCTTGGCGTCGGTAAAGGCGCCGCGCTCGTGACCGAAGAGCTCCGCCTCCATCAACGTCGCCGGCAACGCGGTGCAATTGACTTCGATGAATGGCTTTGCCGCACGCGGTCCCGCCGAATGGATGCTGCGCGCGAGGAGCCCCTTCCCGGTTCCCGTCTCTCCGGTGATCAACACCGGCGGCACATCGTCCAGCGCCGCGATCTGCTTCGCGCGGTCCAGCACTGCTTGCATAGCGGGGGACTGACCGATGATTTCCGCAAAGCGGATTTCCGGAGTACCCCGGCGGCGATAGTACGACAGCTCCTGTTTCAGCCGCGCGGACTCGCGAGCCCGGTCGGTGAGCAACTTGAGCTCATCCAAGTCCACGGGCTTCTTCAGATAGTCGAACGCGCCGAGTTTGACCGCTTCGACGGCGCCTTCGATCGTGCCGTAGGCCGTCATCATGATGACCGGCACCGCGGGGTCGAACTCCCGGATCCGTCGGAGGAGCTCGATGCCATTCATGCCCGGGAGCCGCACATCGGCGAAGATCACGTCCGGCCGTACGCGCTCGAGCTGTTCCAGCGCCTGCTCGCCGCTGCCGGCAACCTCCGCGTCGTAACCCGAATCGATCAGGAACGCCTTGATGGATCGGGCCAGCGTGCGCTCGTCATCGACGATCAGGACAGTGGACGCGCTCATGCGGTCGGACTCACGTGGATTTCGTGGACGTGGAACTGGCGGTCGCCGACGATGCGGGCGGCGCGTCGTCGTCCGGCGCAGCGGGCAGGCGTATGCGGATAGTAGTGCCCGCGGCGGGCGCGCTCACGATCGCGAGCTGCCCGCCGTTCTGTTCGATGAAGCGCTTCGCGACGGCCAAGCCGAGTCCCGTGCCTTCCGGGCGGGTAGTGAAGAACGGGTCGAAGATCGACGGCATCACGTGTGCCGGGATACCGACTCCAGTGTCGGCGATCTCGATCTCGACGCCCGGACCGTCATCCCCGGTGTCGGCCCGGGCGGCAATGCGCAGGTGGCCGCCCGTTGGCATGGCGTCGAGCGCATTGGACAGGATTTCCACGAGTGCCTGCTCCACCTGCATCGGATCCACGCGCACATCGGGGAGCGATGGGGCGACCTCCACCTCGAGCGTGATCTGGCGTTCGCGCAACAACTCGATGAACGGCGGCGTCAGGTCTTCGATCAATCTGGCGACGCTCTCCCGCATCTGATGCACGGGCGCCGGCCGCGAGAAGTTGAGCAGATGGCTGACCCGTCGATCGAGGCGGTCCACCTCGCCGATGATGACGCCGAGGTGCGCGCGGGGCGCCGCGAGGTGCGCTTGGCGGAGGGCGAGCTGGGCGGCGGCGCGTAGGCTGGCCAACGGGTTGCGGATCCCGTGCGCGACAGCGGCAGCCATCTCGCCGATCGATGCCAGGCGCTCCGAGTGCAGCAACTGCGCCTGGGTGCGTTCGAGCTGCGCGACTTTGGCTTCGAGCTCCGTATTGAGCCGGTCCATGTCAGCGCGGGATTGGCGCAGGTTGTCCGTCATCGTGGCGAACGCGCGCGCGAGGTCGCCGATCTCATCCGAGGATCGCGTCTCGATCGGGTAGTCCAATCGACCTGTGCCGACGACGGCCATGCCTTCTCGTAGTTGGCTGATCGGGCGGGCCAAGCTGCGCGCGATGAGCCAGGACGCAACGAACGCAGTCGCGAGGGCGAGCACGAGGATGGCGACCAGCGCGCGGTTCTCGACGGCCACGATGTCCGCCAAGTGGGTATACGCGCCGCGCACACTCGACTCACGCGCTCGGCGGTAGATATCGCGGTTCAAGTTGTCGAGCACGGGGAGCAGCCGATCGCGGATGTCTTGCTGCGCCAGGCGGTACGCGCCCTCCCGGTGTCCGGAGTCGTATACCGCGAAGACGTGCAGGGAGGCGACCCGGATCTCCTGTTGGACGTTGTGCACGTCGTTGGCGAGTCCCATCTCATCGGGACGGAGCTCGGAGCGCCAACGTTGTAGCCAGTAGTCGATGACGTCGCCGTTGAGATCGAATTCCTGGCGGGCCGTGGGATCCATCCCGGTCAGGTATCGCCAGACCGTTTCGGTCTGGTTGAACATCGCGGTCTCGAGTTCGCCGTAGGTGCGGGACCGCGCCAGATCCTCGCCCAGAGCTCGGAGCGCGGCACGCTCGAGCAGATTGGTGCGGATCGCCGCGCCCGCGACCAGGAGCGCGGGCAGGGCCATGAGTGAGAACCCCAGCAGCAGCTTGCGCTGGAACGTCATGGAGGGGGCGGCCCGGTCGGGGAAGGGATGAGCGTCGAGGTGAGGTTACCCGCAATCGTGACACCCAGCAAGGGCATCACGGCCCCGGCCGGATCACTCGCATGCGCGGGGACGCGCAGTCGTGCGGTCACGTGGCGGTGCTCGCGCCCAGGGCCTAGACTCCAGCCGCGGTCAACGCCGCGCGACCATCCGATCGCCGTGATCGTCGCCGTGCTCGCACACCCTGTCCGGAGCGTTCGTGTCCCCACGCTACATCTTCGCGTTGGCTACGTTCGGCCTGGTCGGCTCCGGAGCGGCAGTCCGGGCTCAGCAGTCGCCGGCGTACGAAGTCTACATGGTGCGGTTCGCGGGATTTCACGCGTTTCCGGTGGCCGAGCTGGTGCGAGGCGCCGATACCGGTCGTCGCACCGACCTGGCGTTCATGGTCGGGGTCATGAAGGGCGCCGGCCGCAACGTGCTGCTCGACGCCGGGTTCTACCGGGAGAAATTCCTCACCGCGTGGAAACCCTTCGACTGGCAGCGGCCATCGACGGCCATCGCCAAGGTCGGGCTCAAGCCCGAGGATGTCACGGACATCATCATCTCGCACGTCCATTGGGACCATCTCGATGGGGCCGACCTGTTTCCCAAGGCGCGCATCTGGATCCAGAAAGCGGAGTACGAGCATTACGTGGGGGCCGACGGCCAGCCCCGTGAGGGCGCCATTGACACCGCGGACGCGCAGATGTTGGGGCGGCTCCATCGCGCGGGCCGGGTCGAGCTCGTGGATGGTGACGCGCGCGAAGTGATTCCCGGCATCACGGTCTACACGGGCGGCCGCCACACCTTTGCGTCTCAGTACGTCGGGGTGCACACCGCCGCGGGCGTGGTCGTCCTGGCGTCGGACAACATGTACATGTTCGAGAACCTCGCCAAGCACGTGGCGATCGGCGCGACGTTTGTGCCGGGCGACTCGACCTCGAACCTTCAGGCACAAGACCGGATGCGTCGCATCGCGGCGAGTCCGCGACTCATCATCCCGGGCCATGACCCGGACGTATTCGTCCGGTTCCCCACGCCGGGCGACGGAGTAGCGAAGATCGAATGACCGGGGGGCGGCGCCTGTTCCCGCCGGCCATACCCACGCCGCCCGCCCGGGACGGCCCCCCCCCGCCGCGTCTCTGAGACGAGGGCACCTCGATGGCGACAACGGTCAACGCCGGGGGTGTGTCCAACGACGCATTGGGGCGGGATCCCTCCGCTCGAACGGGCAGATGCCACCACGATTCCACTACGAGGACACGCACCATGCGGCAGACTTCCACCACCACGCGATGGCTCGTACAGCGGTGCGCCGTGACGTTGACGATGGCGGCCGGATTGGCCGGGTTCGCGGGCATCGCAGGCGCGCAGGCCGCACCGAACCGTGAAGCCGCGATCGAGGTACGGAAGCAGTTCATGCTCGACCTCGACACGCTCCAGTCGAAATTCCTTGCGCTGGCTCAGGCGATTCCGGCGGACAAGTACTCCTGGCGCCCGGGTCCCGGCGTGCGCTCCGTGGGTGAAGTGTTCATGCACGTCGCGAGCGAATACTACGTGTACACGCCGATGTCGTTTGGTGCGGAGCGGTCGCCGGTTATCGCGAAGGGGCAGCCCGCCATGGAGGCATTCGAGAAGATGTCCACCAAGGAAGACGTGCTCAAACACCTGAAGGCGGGCTTTGCCTACGCCACGACCGCGGTGAACGGGCTCGATCCCTCGACCCTCACCGGCAAGAAGAAGCTCTTCGGCGGCGAGTACACGATCGTGGAGACGTCGCTCGGCATGGCGGCCGATATGCACGAGCACTTGGGTCAGCTCATCGCGTACGCCCGGGTCAACGGCATCAAACCGCCGTGGTCCAAGTAAGTCGCGGATGTGAGACAGACGCCGCGGGGGCGTAGCACCGCATGCCGCACCACTCGAGATCCGTCTGCTCGACTACTACTGGTGCGCCATGTACGACACGCGTGTTCGACGATCCCGTCTGCGGGATGTGACAGCCACAATCGCGTCGCATCGCGTGGCCCCTTGCCGAACGGCTGCGCTCACCACTTCTCCGTCTCCGCGGTTGTGGATGCTCCGTCCGATGTTGGCATCGCATCGCGTGCCCGCGCCGGGCCGCCGAGTCCATCGAGCATCATCCGCCACGTCCGCTGGTCCGGCTCGCGGCGAAGGCCGTCGCGCAACAGCGCACCGGCGCGCGCGGTATCGCCGCGTCGGGCGAGCAACTCGGCCAGTGTCGTCCGCGCGGTCGCGCGGTCGGGGTCCAACCGTAGGGCAGCGTCGAGCCAGGTGAGGGCATCTGCGGTATCGCCGACCACGAGCGCGTTGCTACCAGCCTGATTCAAGACGTTGGGGTCTCGCGAGTACAGCGCGAGAGACTGCACGAAGTACTGGTGTGCGGTGGCATGGTCGCCCGCACCCTCCCGCACCGCCGCCGAAAGGGCGAAGCCTCGATAACTGTCCGGGCCACGAATGCGCATGGCCTCGAAGACGGTCAACGTGTCGTGCCAAATGGGGATGGCTTGCACCGTGTACGCGATCGACAGCAGCGCCAACAGGGTCGCGGTGAGGGCCGCGAGACGGGGACGCGTCTTCCAGGCTGCGGCGAGCACTGCGCCGTAGACGAGCGCTACGCCGACACTCGGCGAGTACAGCGTCCGCTCCGCGAGGACGACCCCCGATCGAACCAGCAGATTCGAAACCGGCGCGAAGGTGGCCGACGCGTAGACGGCGGCGAGCGTCCAGGGGGTCGGTCGTCGCGCGTGCGCGATCACCGTGCCGAGCGCGCCGCAGACGAGTAGGACGCCCAGCAGGACGAGCACGCCGCTGGGGTGGACGATCGATGCCTCGGTCGGCGAATAGTCCGGGCGAGGCAGTTGGGGCGCGATCAGCAGACTCACGGCTCGTGGAGTGTTGCGAGCGCGAGGGTCGTGGACTGCCACCCGGTACTCATACGGAACGCGGGATGCGGCCGGTCCCCGCCGAGTCCACCGATGGCATGCAGTCGCACTGCGAGCTCGAACACGACGCCGATACATGCGGCCGCCGTCGCTTGGATGGTCGGTCGGACGGCGGACCGCCGTGGTCCGGGACTCGTGCGGTTGGCGGTGAGCCACGTTGCGGCCCACGCCACGACGGGCGCGACCGCGCCAGTCTCCTTGCTCGCCGTCGCGACTGCGGCGAGGGCGCCGATCACCGCGACTCGGTACCACGGCGTGATGTCCGCGTCCACGGTGAGCGGCCGCGTCGCCACCAGGGCCAGCGCGAGCAATGCGACCGCGCACATCAGCTCCGAGCGTCCCACGATATTGGCGACGGCTTCGACGTGGACGGGTTGTACGGCGAAGATGCAGCCCCCGGCTGCGGCAGTCAGTGGCGACCACCACCGGAGCGCGAGCCGGGCTACCAACGCGGACGCGAGCGCGTGCCACGCGATGTTGACGGCGTGAAACACGGCCGGCGACCCGCCCAGGAGCAACCAATCCACCGCAAACGATAGCGTCGTCAGCGGTCGGTAGAGATGGTCCGAGTTGTACCAATACGCGAGGTGCAGCGCGGACGGCACGGTCGCCCAGTGGTGTATCAGTTCGCTGTTCTGGACGATAAACACGTCGTCCCACGCGAAGCCGTTCGTGAGTGCGCCGAGGTAGCACACGACCGCGAGCAGCGCCGGGGCGAGCTGGGCGCGCGCGGCAGGAGTCCAAGTGGACCGCACGTTCATGTAGGTAGCGGGACCCGCCATCCGTCCAACAATGAGGACAATTTCATACTGCTCTTGGGTGTCGTCTGCCCCATATGCCGCCCGCGGACGCCATGCCGCGTTGTGTGTAGAACCATTTGCTGAGACGTCAGGTAGTGGCGTGAGTCGTTCCTGGGCCGTGCCGCGGCACGCCGTGGATCGCGCTTTGGCTCCCGCTCGAAGGGCGCCGCGGGCAGCCCCGTGATGCCTCGTTGCGGGGTGGCGCAGGAAGACGTCGTCAAAGAGGATCGGGTACGCGTGCCGGTCGCGCGAGTCCGGGGGAATCCGCGCGCGCGGAGCAGAGTGGCTGTGGTCCTCGGGCAGTCATCGCGACGCCGAGGATCGATCGAGTCGCTCGCACGGTGCGCATGACGTGAGCGTGACGGGTGGTTCACCGTGGCGTCACTCGGAATCCATAAGATAGGCCGGGATGCCTTGTCCCGCATTGGCAGGTTCCATGTTCAGGAGGCAGCAATGATGTCGAAGTTGAAAATGAGTGGGGCCATCCGGACGATGTGCGTAGTTCTGGTGTTGAGCGTACTCCCATCGCTCGCCCTGGCCCAGGGTCAGGACAAGGCAAAGTCGGACTCCCCCAGGCACGAGACGTCCGCAAAGGGTGCCTCGAGGAACAGGACGACCTCGAGCGGCAAAAAGTCCCTGACCAAGGGCTCCACCGCGACTCGTTCCGGTTCCACCTCGCAAGGCCGCAATACGTCGGGCACCAAGACGGCGAGCCGCACGACACCGTACAGCCCCGCATTGCACCGGAGCGGAACCACCGCGCCAGGCGCGCGGGGCGGCGCGAACGCGGTGCATTCGAGGCCCACCAAGGCTTTTGCCATGCGCGATGGATCCCGCGGCGTGGAGCAATTCCATGCGAACGGCACGCGCAGCTCCATCCACGCCCACGGGATGACGCTCAACTACGGCGCCCATGGTGAGCGCACCATCGTCACTCGGCGCCCGGACGGGAGTCGGCTCGTGAGCGTCGGACCGGGTCGAGGGTACGTCGAGCGCCCATTCATTCGGGGCGGTCACCCATACATGCAACGGACCTACGTGTACGGCGGACGGACGTATGTCAACGTCTATCGCGGGTACAGCTGGCACGGTGGCGTCTACTACGGCTATATGCCGCACTATTACTATGGCCACAGCTTCTACGGGTGGGCGTACGCTCCTTGGGGGGCGCCAGTCGTTTGGGGTTGGGGTTGGGGCCCCGCCCCCTGGTATGGTTACAACGCATACTATTTCGCGCCCGCCCCGGTGTACCCGTATCCCGCGTTGTGGATTACGGACTACCTGCTTGCGGCGAATTTGCAGGCGGCCTACGACGCGCGAGTGGCGGCGAATGCCGCCGCTGCACCGCCCGCGCCGCCCGCGAGTACCAGCGGGGACAACGTCCAGCCGTCTTCGGGGCAATCGGCGGCGGCCGGATCCGCGAACGCCGTCGTGCTGACGCCCGAGGTCAAGCAGGAGATCGCCGACGAAGTGAAAACGCAGGTCGCGGCTGAGCGGGACGCGGCGGCGAACACCAACGCGCAGCAGGCACCGGCGTCCACCACAAGCGATGCGCAGCCGCCAGCCGCGCTCGATCCAGCGCAGCGAACGTTCATCGTGTCCACCGCGCTCAATGAGCAGACCGCTGCCGGTGCGGATTGCTCCGTGACCGCGGGCGATGTGCTGACGCGGATCGACGATTCCCCGGACGCGAAGCACGACGTCACGGTGCTCGTCACGACGAGCCAGAAGGGTGATTGCGCATCAGGGACGCGGTTTGCCGTTGGAGTCCAGGATCTGCAGGACATGCACAATCACTTCCAAGAGCAGGTCGATGATGGGCTCGCCACGCTCGCCGACAGCAGCGGCAAGAACGGATTGCCCGCTGCGCCAGCGCCGAGTCCGACGCCGGTCGCAGACGCGCAAGCCAAGCCGGACCCGACGGCTGCAACCGATCTGCAACAGGAGCAGCAGGACGCCAACAAGACGGAGACCGAAGTCCAGGGCGCCGCGAAGTCCACCCCCCCGAGCGGCAACTAACTCTCAGGGGCCAGTTCGCGGTCGGACATAGCCCGACGCAGGAACGCCAGTCCACGCATCGAGGGAAAAGCCGATAGCCGGTAGCTCCTCGATGCGCGACGGTGCATCATCCCTGCACTCCCATCTCCGAGATTCTCGATGCCCGCTCCCGGCCGCCTGTCGTCCGCTGTCTGTGGTCTCCTCGCCTCGCTGCTCATTGTCACGATCACTCGCGCGCAGCAAGCCCACTACGATGTCATCATCGCCCACGCCCGCATCGTCGATGGCACCGGCGCCCCGTGGTTCGTGGGTGATATCGCGATAGACGGCGACCGCATCGCCGCCATTGGCGATCTCCGCGATGCCTCGGCGACCCACCGCGTGGACGCGACCGGTCTCGTCGCGTCGCCCGGATTCATCGACATCCAGGGTCAGTCGGAATTCAACATCCTCGTGGATAACCGTGCCGCCAGCAAGATCACGCAGGGTGTGACGACCGAGATCACCGGCGAAGGCAGCTCGATCGCGCCGGTCAACGATCGCATGCTCAAGGAGCGGCAAGACGAGGCCACCAAGTACGGTGTCACACTGGACTGGCACACTCTCGCTGAATACTTCCAGCACTTCGAGCGCGCCAAATCCGCCATCAACCTCGGCACGTTCGTCGGAGCGGGTAGTGTGCGCAACTACGTCATTGGTGAGATCGATCGGCCCGCTACACCCGCCGAGCTCGACCAGATGCGACAGGTCGTCGCGCAGGCGATGGAGGAGGGCGCGTGGGGGTTGAGCTCAGCGCTGCAATACATACCCGACCAATACGCTTCGACCGATGAACTCGTCGAGTTGGCGAAGGTGGCTCGGCGGTACGGTGGCGTCTACTTCACGCACCAGCGCTCGGAAGGCGACCGTATCCTTCCGTCGATGGATGAGGTATTCGCAATCTCGCAGCGCGCCGACATCTCGGCGACCGTCTGGCATCTGAAGACGGCGTACCGCGAGAATTGGGGGAAGATGCCCGAGGTGCTGCGTCGGATCGCGGCGGCCCGGGCCCGCGGCATCGACGTCGCCGCCAGCGTGTACCCGTACACCCGCGCGTCCAACGATTTGCCGGCCTGTTTTCCGCCGTGGGTCCTGGAAGGCGGAATGGCGAAGATGGCGGAGCGGCTCAACGATCCCGCTTTGCGTGCCCGCGCCAAGAAGGAAATGGATACTCCGAACTCCCCATGGGAGAACGAGTGGCTCGGATCGGGCGGGGCCGCGGGGGTACAGTTGATCGAGGTCGTGAATCCCGCGTTCGCGAAATACGAGGGAATGACATTCGCGGAGATCGGTCGCGCGATGGGCAAGGACCCTCGGGATGCGGCCATGGACATCGCGGTGGCCGATCACGGGGAAAGCTCGGTGGTGATCGACATCATGGGGGATTCCGATGTCAAAGCCGCTGTCTCGGATCCGCTGGTGACCTACGGATCCGATTCACCGGAGCGGGGCGAAGACGGGCCACTGAGCAAGACCAAGGCGCATCCCCGGGCGTTCGGCACGTTCCCGCGCGTGCTGGCCAAGTACGTGCGCGAGGAGCACACCATGCGGCTCGAGGAAGCGGTGCGCAAGATGACATCGCTCGCGGCGAGCCGAGTCGGGATCATGGATCGCGGGGTCCTGCGACCGGGGATGATGGCGGACATCGCGGTCTTCGATCCGGCGACGATCCAGGACGTCGCGACCTACACCGATCCGCTCCGGTATTCGGTGGGGGTGAAGGACGTCTTCGTGAACGGCCGCTCGGTCGTGCTCGACGGCAAGATCACGGACGACCGTCCGGGGCGCGTGTTGCGGGGGCCGGGGTTCAAGGTCGCGCCCCTATAGCGCTGAGGCGGAATCGAGCTTCCGACGCGCGAGCGTTCACGCGGCCGGCCCAATGCGCCGCCACGCCACGTCGCGCGCCTCGCGGCGATCTACGAATCCGCTGACTTGGCCCTGCGCATCGTACTGAAAGATCCGACGGGTGCGCGGCTGGCCCGGCTCGAAGAACACGTCCCGCGACTCGGCGAGGAACACGCGGTCCGGGCGCCCAGGCCGTTGCATGAGCAGCGAGTCACCCGTGCACCGGAGCGTGGCGACGATGGCGTCCGTCATCGCGTATCGGCCGTTGTAGCTGCACAGGGTCGCGTGGTCGAGACGGATCGATGGCGGGTCCTGCAGCACGGCCAAGGTCTGTGAGGCGATTTCGCGCCAGCCAGCCGTCGCGTTCAGCCAGGTATCGGTCATCCGGAATCGGCTGCGTATCACCTGGCCGTGGTAATCGAGATACTCTTGGTCCTCATGGGTGACGACCGCGACGTTGCCGTGCAGCACCACCTGGAAGTCGTCTATCTTGAGATGGCCCACGAGGCCCGGAGGCAGCGGCTCGAGCTCGGCGAGGATGTGTGCTTTGTCACGCACGACATCGTTTTCGTCTATCTGGATGGCGGTCGAGTCGAGCAGGCGGTCCCACACCGCAGTGTCGCCTGGTGCGATCGCATCGAGTAGGACCTGGGTATCGTGGCGGAGCTCGGCCTCGACACCCGACTGTGATGGTGTCGGTTGGTTCAGCGTGCCGTGGTGCGACCCGGCGCAACCGACGACGCAACCGACAAGTAGAGGTGTCACGTACGCATGGTGCATCGTGTGCACAGTGTTCGGGGTGATTCGAGCGTGGTCAATGCATGCGGGCGCGGCACGTCGGGGACCCTGTCCTTCATGGAAGCCGCTTCGAATTAGTCAGTCGTGGTCGCTCAATGGGTTCCACCCGCGGCTGGGAGGCAGTGGCGGCCGCCGTGGCGATTGCGGAATATCTTCCGGGCCATGACTGGTCTCCCGACGAATGCGACTGCCGGTGCGCCTCCCAACATAGTGGAGGAGTCACGTGAGCCGGTGCTCCTTGCCTGGAGTGGCGGCAAGGACAGCGCGCTGGCGCTCGATGCGTTGCGCGCCGATGGGTCGGTACGCGTCGAGGCGCTGGTCACGACGGTCACGGCGGACTACGAGCGGATCAGCATGCACGGGGTCCGGCGGACATTGCTCGCGGCCCAGGCGGAGTCAGTGGGACTCCCGCTCATAGAGGCGCGCATCCCGGTCGGTGCATCCAACGACTCGTATGAGGCGGCGTTTGCGGCCGCGCTCGCGCCTGTCCGTGCCAGGGGAATCACCCGCGTGGCATATGGCGACCTATTCCTCGCCGACGTCCGTGCCTACCGCGAGCGGCAGCTCGGTGAACTCGGCATGCGCGGCCTCTTTCCGTTGTGGTTGCGCGACACCGCAGCGTTGGCGCGGGAGTTCATTGCGCGGGGATTCGAGGCCGTGCTCGTGTGCGTCGATCCGGCAAAGCTCGATCCGTCGTTTGCGGGGCGGTTGTTCGATGCGGCGCTGTTGCGGGATCTGCCGAGTGGGGTCGATCCGTGCGGGGAGAATGGCGAGTTTCACACATTCGTGTTCAACGGGCCGGGCTTCCGGCACTCCGTGCTCGTCGAGATCGGGTCGATCGTTCAGCGCGACGGGTTCGTGTTCTGCGATCTCACGCCAGGTGTGGCGCGCGGTCCTCATGCGGCCGAGCAGCGCACGTAGAGTCGCAGGCGGCGTCCAGGTTTCTGGTTGACGGCACGATGCCTGGTGGACGGGCCCCGCGCGCCGCGTGGCATCCGATGCTTGACGGGTGTCCCATGAAGTGGCACTATTGAGAGTTCTGCAGTTTCGTCGGCCCGCGCGGTGCCGCCCTCTGCAGCGTCGTCGCGAGCCGGGTCCGCGGGTGATCGAGAACGACTCGAGGGTGCTGATCTCATAAGGAGATTCGCTTCATCTAGAAAGCTCGTCGCATTCGCGCGACTGCCGCGATACCTTACCTCCACTGCATTGGCGGTAAGCATGATAGGAGCTTATCACACAGCCGCGAGACGAGTCAGACAGCCAGCGGCCCGGGGTCCATGTCGTGGCCCGGTCTAGGCTGGAGCTGTGCTGATGCTCCGCACCGGCACGTGGGTCGATCGATCGACCACGGCGTACCTGCGCGTAAGTGTGGCTGGCTGGTCGGTGTGAGATGATTCCGTTCACGGTCGCGTCCTCGGCGTGTGTGGACCGCGGGCTGGTCAGGGGGGGCGGGGACCGACTCGTGCGTGCACCGAGCCGGATCGCGCCAGATCGCACACACGGGTCGCAGAGCCTGCCGTGACCTCCTCCGGGTTGGCGCTCGACGCGAGCGCCTTGCTCGACGCCTTTGCCGATGCCCTCATCGCCGTGTCCAGCGATGGCACGATCCTCTTTTGGAGCCGCGGCGCTGAAGAAATCTTCGGCTTCACTCGCAGCGAGGCGGTGGGACAATCGATCGCGGACCTGATTGTTGCTCCAGAGCACAAGGAGCAAGAACAGCGAAAGATCGCGGCGGCGGTCGAGGGGGGTGTGGCGGCCTACGAATCGATCGGCCAGCGGAAGGACGGCTCGACCATCTACATCGACGCAACGATGCGAGCCGTCACGGATAGCGACGGCGCGGTCAAGTACGTGGCCATGAGCAAGAAAGACGTGACCCACCTCAAGTTCCTGCGGGAGGCAGCCGCCGTCGAGGCAAAGTTTCGGGGACTGCTCGAAGCGTCGCCGGATGCGATGGTGATGGTCAACGCGGATGGCCGGATCGTTCTCCTCAACAGTCAAACCGAACGACTCTTCGGGTACGACAGGGACGATCTCCTCGGTCGATCGATCGACCTTCTCGTGCCGGACCGGTTTCGAGGTCCACATCTCGCACATCGCACGCAGTACTTCGCGGATCCAAAGTCTCGCCCCATGGACGCGGAATTCGAGCTATATGGCCGACGCAAGGACGGGACTGAATTCCCCGCCGAGATCAGCCTCAGCCCCGTGACGACGGACGGCGCGATCTTTACCACCGCCGCGATCCGCGACGTGACCGACCGGCGCAGGGTCGAGACAATGTTCCGAGGATTTCTGGAGGCGGCGCCGGATGCCGTGGTCATCGTCAACGACCGCGGTCACATCGTGCTCGTCAACTCGCAGACCGAGCACCTCTTCGGGTATCCGCGCTCGGACCTGGTTGGCCAGTCCGTCGAGGTCCTCGTTCCGGAGCGCTTTCGTCGGCGTCACACAGAGTATCGAAGCGGGTACGGCCGTGACCCCAAGGGTCGCGCGATGGGGTCGGGGCTCGAGCTCTTCGGGCTGCGAAAAGATGGGACCGAATTCCCCGCCGAGATCAGTTTGAGTCCGCTCGAGACGGCAGACGGGGTTCTGGTGTCGAGCGCCATCCGGGACATCACCGGACGGAAGGCGACCGAGACAGCGCTCAAGCTCGCCAATCGAGAACTCGAGGCATTTAGTTATTCCGTCGCCCACGATCTCCTCGCGCCGGTCCGGGGAATGAATGGGTTCGCCGAAATCCTGCTGCACGACTACAAGGACAAACTGGACGCTGCGGGCGTGGACAGCCTGCACGAGATCCACAACAATGCGGTGCTGATGGGCGCGCTCATCGACGCCCTGTTATCGCTGTCGCGTGTGACGCGAAGCGAGGTCAAACTGGAGCCACTGGACCTGACGAGTTTGGCGCGCAGCATCGCGCAGGATCTCGCGGCCGCCAACCCGGGGCGAGCCGTGGATTGCGTGATCGAGGATCGACTTGCCGCGCAGATGGATCCGCAGTTGGCCCGCACGCTGATCGCCAACCTCCTCGGCAACGCGTGGAAGTTCACGAGCGGCGTGGCACGCGCTCGTATTCAGTTCGGCACGACCGAACGCAACGGCGAGCGCGTGTTCTTCGTCCGCGATAACGGCGTCGGCTTCGACATGGCACACGTGGGCAAGTTGTTCACGCCTTTTCAACGACTCCACACGATCGCCGAGTTCCCCGGCACCGGGATCGGGCTCGCCACGACCCAGCGGATTGTCTATCGGCACGGAGGGCTCATGTGGGCCGAGGGCGTCGTCAACGGCGGCGCCACCTTCTATTTCACGATCGCGGGTCCCGTGCCATCGGAGACGCCATGAGCAACGTGATCCTGCTGGTCGAAGACAACTCGTCGGACGAAAAGTTGACGCTTCGCGCGTTCCAGAAGTGCCGCGTGGCGAACGAGGTCGTCGTGGTGCGTGACGGTGCCGAGGCGCTCGACTACCTCTTCGCGAGCGGGAAGTTTGCGCGGAAGCCCGCCGTCGGATTTCCGACGGTCGTCCTGCTGGACCTCAAGCTCCCCCGAATCGACGGCTTGGAAGTCCTCCGGCGAATCCGGGCCGACGAACGCACGAAACTGGTCCCCGTGGTGATACTCACGTCGTCGCGCGAGGAGGAAGACGTCATTCGCAGCTACTCGCTCGGTGCGAACGCGTACGTTCGCAAACCCGTCGACTTCTCGCGCTTCGTCGAGGCCGTCAATACCCTCGGGGTCTTTTGGCTCCTCTTGAACGAGCCGCCCCCGGTCTCGCGAAGGGTTCGGTGACCGAGCCGCTTCACCTGCTGATCGTCGAGGACTCGCCAAGCGACGCCAAGCTCGTCGCGCACGAGCTCGAGCGGGCCGGCAGGGTGCTCGCGTGGGAGCGCGTGGATAATCCCTCGTCCATGCGTGACGCCATCCTGAGGCGCGGTTGGGACGTGATCGTCAGCGACTGGTCGATGCCGCAATTCACGGCTACGGCGGCGCTTCGCATGATGAAGGACATGGGGCTCGACCTGCCGTTCATCATCGTGTCCGGGACGGTGAGTGAGGAGTCGGCGGTGGAAGCCATGCGCGCCGGAGCACACGACTACGTTCTCAAGCACGCCCTCGCGCGCCTCGGACCAGCGGTGGAACGCGAGCTACGCGATGCGACGGTCCGTGACGCACGCCGGCGAGCCGAGGAGAAGCTCCGCGTGAGCGAAGCACGCTTCGCTCGGCTCGCCGAGTCGGGAATCATCGGCATCTGCGTCGCCGACATGCTCGGCAACCTTCACGAGGCCAACGACGCGTATCTGCACATCGTCGGCTGTACTCGCGACGAGTTGCTCTCGGGATCGGTCCGGTGGGCCGACATGACGCCGCCGGAGTGGCGAGCGAGCGACGAGCTCGCGGTCGAACGCCTGCGGTCGCGCGGAATCGCCCCTCCTTGGGAGAAAGAACTGTTTCGCAAGGACGGTACTCGCGTGCCAGTCCTGATCGGGGTGGCGATGCTCGATCCTCCGAACTGCATCGCGTTCGTCGCCGACCTGACGGAGCGCAAGCAGGCCCAGGAGACGCTTCGGCGGACTGAGGAGCGCCTTCGGCAATCGCAGAAGATGGAGGCGATCGGGAGTCTCGCCGGTGGCGTCGCACACGACTTCAACAATCTTCTGTCGGTGATTCTCAGCTACAGTAGCCTCCTGGTCGCCGAGTTGAAGCACCCCGATCCCATGCGAGCGGATCTCGAAGAGATCCAGTTGGCGGCCCGGCGAGCCGCTGACCTAACCCGGCAGCTGCTGGCGTTCAGCCGTCGGCAGATACTTCAGCCGGTATGCGTCAACCTCAACGACGTCGTCTCGCAGACCGACAAGATGCTCCGGAGGCTCATTGGCGAAGACATCGAACTGACCACCGTACGAGCGCCCGCACTCGGGATGGTCATGGTCGATCCCAGCCAGATCGAGCAGCTCATCATGAACCTGGCCGTAAACGCACGAGATGCGATGCCTCGAGGGGGCAAACTGCTGATCGAGACGATGGACGTCCTGCTCGATGGGGCGTACGCAGCGGGCCACGCCAAGGTGACGCCCGGGCCGCATGTCCTGCTGGCGGTGACGGACACGGGGCTTGGGATGGACAAGGCGATCCAGGCGCGCATGTTCGAACCCTTCTTCACCACGAAGGAGAAGGGCCAAGGCACGGGACTCGGCCTCTCGACTGTGTTCGGGATTGTCGAGCAGAGTGCGGGGACCATCGAGGTGGACAGCGAGTTGGGACAGGGGACCACGTTCAAGATCTTCTTTCCGCGTGCGGACCCGGCTGTCGATGCGCCGCCCGCGCCGGAGATTCCCGTGCCGGGATTATCGCGAGGGTCCGAAACGATCTTGTTAGTGGAGGATGAGGAGCAGGTCCGCAACGTGGCGCAGACCATCCTTCGCCGCAGCGGCTATCATGTGCTGGTCGCCCAGAGCGGTGGCGATGCGCTACTCATCTGCGAGCAACACCCGGCCGCGATCCACCTGCTCCTCACAGACGTCGTGATGCGGCGCATGAGCGGTCGTCAACTCGCCAAGCGGCTCAGGGTCATTCGCCCCGGGATGAAGGTGCTCTTCATGTCGGGGTACACGGACAGCTCCATCATCCACCACGGCGTCTTGGATTCGGACATGGCGTTTCTCCAGAAGCCGCTGACCCCGGAGTCATTGACACGAAAAATCCGTAGCGTCCTGTCCGAGGCCACGCGGCAATAGCCGCCGCAGGTGCTGACCAGTTGCCCAGCTGGCGATCGTCACTCCGATTGGCTGTGTTGCGTCCGCACGGTCCAGGATTCCGGTCGCACGAGCTTCCGACCGGGCGCGCCGAGGTCCACGTCGCCCGCTGCGATTTCTCCGAGTGATCCTCGCCATCATCTTGTTCGCCTCGCTGTATCCGGCGCGCCGGACATCGAGGCGGATACTGCCGCATTAGGGCATCGCGATCCAGACGTCGATCCCGCCGTGACGGGAGTAGGCGAGACGGCGATCGGTCGTGCGGGTAAAGAAGCCGTCGTGGCAGCGGGCGCTGGCGCCTGGGTGATCGTGGCGATAGCCCTGGATAGCGGCGTCTCCGTGGGCATCGTCGTGCCGAGCATCGGCGTGATCGTCGTGTTGCTGGCCGTGGTCATCGCGGGGCGGGTCGCTCGGCCGTGCGTCGGGCCGAGGCGCGTCCTGGGCGCGAACGACCGATGGCGCGGCCCCCAATGCGGTCAGCGCGACCGCGACAGCGGTCGCGAGAGCGAGCGGTCCCAACCGGTGGTGGCGCATGTGGCTGTCCTCGTTCGACATGGGTGGTATTGAGTCCAAGGATACGAGATTCCGGTCGCGCAAGATTCTGGCCACGCCGACCTGGTGACGTCGGGCCCATGAGGTTGGAGCAGCGCGGCTCTTCGTTGCGGTGGGCGATCATCCGCGGGCGCTCGACCAGCTCGATTCGCTGCTTGCCAAACCGTATGTCATCTCGCCCGCGTGGCTGCAGGTTGACCCCACCTGGGCGCCGCTCACGGGCGATCCGCGCTTCGAGCGGCTCATCGCGGCGCGCTAGAGTGGGCACGGGCGTGGCGCTTCGCACGCCTGTCGCGTACGATCAGTCGGCGTCGCCGAAACGCGACGCCGAGTCAGCACGTAGGGGGGCTGGCCACAACCCCAGGGCGGACGGTGGTGAACTCGACACGCGAGGAGCACACGTGGAACTGGTGATCGACCGGTTGTCCAAGACCTACGCCAACGGCGTGCGAGCGCTCCGGGACGTGACGCTGAGCGTCGCACCCGGGATGTTTGGACTGCTTGGCCCGAACGGGGCCGGGAAGTCCACACTGATGCGCACGATCGCGACACTCCAGCGCCCCGATTCTGGTACGATCCGGCTCGGCGACATCGACGTGCTGGCGCAGCCAGCCGAACTGCGAAAGCTGCTGGGGTATCTCCCACAGGAGTTCGGCCTCTATCCCAACCAATCGGCGGAGGCGGTGCTCGATCATTTCGCCGAGCTCAAAGGCGTGACCGCTGCCGGTGAGCGACGCGACCTGGTGCGCGCGCTGCTGCAGCAGACCAATCTCTACGAGGTGCGGGACAAGAAGGTCGGCGGATACTCCGGCGGCATGAAGCAGCGCCTGGGGATCGCGATCGCGCTGGCCGGCCGGCCGCGACTCCTGATCGTCGATGAGCCCACCGCGGGCCTCGATCCGACGGAGCGACGGCGATTCCTCAATCTGTTAGGCGAGATCGGGGAGGACGTGATCGTCATCCTCTCGACCCACATCGTCGATGATGTCCGAGAGCTCTGCCACCGGATGGCCATCATCAATCAGGGAGAGGTCGTGCTGGCGGGAGATCCGGCAAGTGTCATTGAGGAGCTGCGTGGCCGAGTCTGGCGCTGCGCCGTGCCGCGGGCAGAGCTGGCCGCGTTCACGGCTGCGCACGACGTGATCTCCACCCGACTCGTCGCGGGCACGCCGATGGTGCACGTGTACAGTGAGATGAGCCCGGGTCCGGGCTTCACGGCCGTCGAAACCGGATTGGAAGACGTCTATTTCCATCGATTGGGCGCCCAGGCCGCGACCACCTGACCTGCCGACAGCATCGTCCCGCCCCTCCTCTCCTTCTCTCATCCGAGCCACCAGCCGTGTTCTGGACCGTCCTCCGCTTCGAGCTCGCGTACCACCGACGTCGGCCGTCAACCTACCTGTTCTTCGTCACGCTGTTCCTGCTGACGTATTTCGCTATGGCGTCCGACGCCTTCATGCTCTTCGACAGTCAGGGACAGGTGAAGAAGAACGCCCCCATCGTGCTGGCCCAGACGATGTCGGTCATTTGCGCGCTCGGTCAGACCATCACGACCGCCCTCATGGGGACGGCGATCCTACGCGATGTGCAGCTCAAGTCTCACGAGTTGCTGTTCACCACGCGCGTGACGCGCAACGGGTACTTGGGCGGTCGCTTCGTCGGGGCCTTCCTGGTCATGCTCTTCGTGTACTGCGCGCTTCCACTCGGGTCGTGGATCGGGACGTTGATGCCGTGGGTCGATCACGATCGACTGCAGCCGTTCCGGCTGATGAGCTACGTGCAGCCGTTCCTGATCATCGTCGTACCCAACATCCTGTTCGTGAGTGCGCTGTTCTTCGCGATCGGGGCAATCACGCGTAACCTGCTCGCCATCTATGTCCAGGGCGTGGCCCTGTTCGCCGTCTGGGGGGTCTCACAAAGCATCTTGAGCGACCTCGACAAGCTGCAGCTCGCCGCGCTCGTGGATCCATTCGCGCTGACCACGACCAGCATCGCGACCCGATACTGGACGGTCGCGGAAAAAAACTCCCGCCTCCTCACGTTGACCGGCCCCGTGCTGTGGAACCGGGTCCTGTGGCTGGGGATCGCGGCCGCGATCCTGGCCTTTGCGTTCGCGTTCGTGCGACTCGAAGTGGAATCGCGGTCGCTCATCCCGGGGTGGTGGCGCCGCCGCCGTGCTCGAGTCTCGGCGGAGCCCCTGGGCGCTCCGCCGCCCGTGACCGCCGCGCCAGCGAGCGTCCGCCTGCCGGTGGTGGGGCTGCATTTCGATGGCCGGGCACGGCTGGGCCAACTCGTTGGGCTCGCGCGATTCTTTTTCGTCTCGATCGTGCGCGAGCCGGTGTTCCTCGCCATTTCGATCATCGCGTTGGTCAATGTGGGACTGGGTGCGTGGTATGCCGACCGGCTCTACGGCACGCCGATCTGGCCGGTGACCGCGGAGATGGTCCGCAGTCTCACTGGCGGCGTATTTCTGTTCATTATTCTGTTGACGACGATCTATGCTGGCGAACTGGTGTGGCGCGAGCGGCAACTGCGTGCGGACGGTGCCACCGACTCGCTGCCGGTGCCCACGACCGTCGTGCTTGGCGGCAAGCTGCTGGGGTTCCTCGCCGCGATGGCCGTGATGTTGGCGGTCGTGCTGCTGGCGACCGTGGGCGTCCAGACACTCAAGGGCTATCACCACTACGAATTCGCGCTGTACGCGCAAGTGTTGTTGGGCATCGTATGGCCGACCACCGTGCAGCTCACATTGTTGGCGCTCCTCGTGCACACGGTGGTCAACAACAAGTACGTCGGCCATGTGGTCATGATCGTGTTCTATGTGCTGACCGCGGTCCTGGCCAGCTGGGGGTTCGAGCGCGTGCTGTATCAGTACGGACAGCCACCGACCTTCATCTACTCGGACATGAACCGGTTCGGCCAGTACGCGTCGTTCCTCACCTGGATCATTGTCTACAATTCGGCGATCGCGTTGGTACTACTCGTCATCGCGTACCTCTTCTGGATGCGGGGCAGCGACGACGGGTGGCCGGCGCGACTGCGTGAGGCCGGTGCGCGCTGGCGGGCCCGGAGCACCCGGTTGGTGGGTGGTGTCACGGCTGCCGGTGCGGTTGCCGCGGGCGGATTCGTCTTCTATAACACCGCCATCCTGAATGCTTTCGCCAGCACCAAGGACATCGAACGGCGCCGCGTGGCATACGAGCAGACCTACCGGCGCTTCAAGGATCTCGCGCAGCCGCGTATCGTGGGGGTGCGCATCCGCGCCGACCTGGTGCCCGAGCGTCGGGCGTTTGCCCTGCGGAGCGTCTATCGCATTGTCAACAAGCACGCGCGCCCCATCGACAGCCTGTTCGTGGATCTCGCGGCGGCTGCCTTCGGCGGCAACATCGGCGGCAGCGTGTGGTCGGCGTCCGGGTACCGGATCGACTCGCTGGTGTGGAGTCGGCCAACCCGCGTGCTGTTCGCGGACAGCGCACGCGGCGTGTACCTGTACCGGTTGACGACGCCGCTCGCCCCGGGTGATTCGATCACGTTGGCGTTCGGCGGCCACTTCTCGGCCACCGGGTTCCCCAACGCGAACCCGAACAACGACATCGTGGCAAACGGGACGTTTCTGAACAACAGTTATTTCCCGCGACTGGGGTACGACGACAACCCGGAGCTGAGCGACGACGACAAGCGGAGGGAGTACAAGCTCGGTCCTAAGGCGCGTGCGCCGTCCATTCGCGACACGGCGGCGCGGGAGAACAACGCGCTGTCCGGCGACGCGGACTGGATCACGTTCGATGCGGACGTGAGCACGGCACCCGATCAGATCGCGATTGCGCCGGGATACCTCCAGCACGACTCGATCGAAAATGGCCGTCGAGTGTTCGTGTACCACATGGACGTCCCCATCCTCAACTTCTACTCGATCCAATCGGCTCGCTATGCGGTGCGCCATGACCACTACAAGGGTGTGGCGATCGACGTCTACTATCATCCGGGGCACGAATACGACATCGATCGCATGATCGCCGCGACGAAACTGGGCCTGGACTACTACACGACGAACTTCAGCCCGTACCAGTTCCGCCAGTATCGCATCATCGAGTTTCCCAGGTATCAGACGTTTGCCCAGTCGTTTCCGAACACGGTCCCGTACTCGGAAGGCATCGGCTTCGTGGCGCGTGTGCGGGAGCGCGACGACGATCTCGACACGCCGTTATTCGTCACCGCGCACGAGCTCGCGCACCAGTGGTGGGGACATCAGGTGATACCGGCCAACGTCCAAGGCGCGTCGATGCTCGTCGAGTCGATGGCCGAGTACTCGGCGCTGACCGTGATGGAACACAAGTACGGCGCGTCGCACGCGCAGAAGTTCCTGCGGTACGAGCTGGACATGTATCTCCGTGGGCGGAGCGCGGAAAAGAAGAAAGAGATGCCGCTCATGCTGGTGGAGAACCAGCCCTACATCCATTACAACAAGGGCTCGTTGGCGTTCTACGCCTTGCGAGACTACATCGGCGAGGACTCGTTGAACGCCGCGCTCCGACGCTTCGTGCGGGACAAGGCATTTCAGAAGCCGCCGTACACGACCTCGATAGAAATGCTGCAATACATCCGCGCCGTCACGCCCGACTCCCTCCAGTACGTGATCCACGATCTCTTCGAGACCATTACCCTGTACGACAACAAGGCGGACACCGCGACGGCGACCAAGCGGGCCGATGGCAGCTATGCTGTCCACCTCGCCTTTTCGGCCAAGAAACTGCGGGCGGACAGCCTCGGCAACCAGACCGAGATCCCGGTGGCTGACTACATCGATGTCGGCGTGTTCGGCGCGCCGGAACCGGGCAACACCCTCGGGAAACCGCTAGCCGTGCGCAAAGTACACGTGACCGGTGACCGGATGGCGGTGGACTTCGTAGTGCCCGAGCGTCCATTCAAGGCGGGGGTGGATCCGTACAACAAGCTGATCGACCGGACGCCAGAGGACAACGTGCGATCGGTCGTCGTCAGCGGGTAGACATCGGCGCACCAGCGGATCGGGACCCGACTACTACACAGACCTGAGGCGGCCGTCGTCCTGTGAGCGCAGCGCACGAGCGATGCCCGCACACCGGCGTATGTTCCAGCGTGATCCCCTTCTCAATTCTCGACCTGGCGCCCGTCACCGAGGGCGGCGACGCTGCGTCGGCGCTCCGCAATGCACTCGACGTGGCCCGCCATGCGGAGCGGTGGGGCTACTCCCGCTACTGGCTCGCTGAGCACCATAGCCTTCCGGGGGTGGCCAGTGCGGCCACGTCGGTCGTGATCGCGTACGTGGCCGGCGGGACTTCGACGATCCGTGTCGGTGCGGGGGGGATCATGCTGCCGAACCATTCGCCGCTCGTGATCGCCGAGCAGTTCGGCACTTTGGCGTCGCTGTTTCCCGGCCGGATCGACCTCGGCGTGGGGCGGGCCCCGGGCTCCGATCAGGCCACCGCCCGCGCGCTCCGGCGGTCGCCTGAAGCCGCCGACGCGTTTCCGGCCGACGTGGCAGAACTGCTGGCGTATTTCCAGCCCGTCGAGCGTGGGCAGGTCGTGCAGGCGGTACCGGGTGCAGGACTGGATGTGCCGGTGTGGATCCTCGGATCCAGTCTTTTCGGCGCGCAGCTCGCGGCGGCAATGGGACTGCCGTTCGCGTTCGCGTCGCACTTCGCGCCGGCGCTGATGACGCAGGCAGTTGCGCTCTACCGCGCCGGATTTCGACCGTCGGAGCGGCTCGCGCGTCCCTACGTCATGCTCGGACTCACCGTGGTCGCGGCCCCGACGGACAGTGAAGCGCGCTGGTTATTCACCTCGCTCCAGCAGGCGTTTCTCTGGCTGCGCAGCGGACGGCCGGGTCGGTTGCCGCCCCCGGTCGATGGCTTCTACGAGAACCTGATGCCGTCGGAGCGCTGGATGCTCGACGAGGTGTTGGCTTCCGCGGTCGTCGGCTCACCGGAGAGCGTGCGGCGCGAGCTGGATGCGTTCGTCGCCCGTACCCATGCCGACGAAGTGATGGTCACCACGCAGATCTTCGACCAGACCGCGCGTTTGCGTTCGCTCGAGATCACGGCCGCCGTGCGCGGGGACGGCATGCTTGGGGGGCGCTCGGGTCATCCCGCGGCCAGCTAATCGCCTAGGAACAGACTGCAGGAGGCTCGCCAGTGAACATGACGCGAGTGCCCTCGTTCGTGTCGCACCTGAGTGCGGCGATTTAGGTCAAAATGCCTGACGAATGGGGGGCGCACCGCGGTTGTTCGCGGCTACGTCGAGTCTAGTTGCGGCGCGTGCTGCCTGCTGCCGGCCTTGCACGGGCGAGACGTTCCGCCGTCGCGCTCCTTCGACAAACGGATGTCGTGACTCCGGCGGAGCGCGGCCACACGACGGCGACGTCGGACACTGGAACGGCTCCGGCCCGACCGATATTGTCAGGGAGGAGGTCTGTCCCTATGGCTAGCCGAATGGCGGTTCGTCAGGGCAGTAACCATCGGTGGCCGCCCGCGCTCGCCGCGCTCGCGTGCCTGGTCATCATCGGCGGTGGATGTTCGGCCGCAACCGACATTCAGGCTGTGTCGGCGATCCACGTCCAGCCCGGCGCGGTCGCCCTGCTCGTCCCGGGGCAGACGACCCTGCGCGCAACCGCCGTGGGTGTCGCGGGGCAGACGCTCGCGATGCACCAAGTGTACTGGTCGAGCGAGGACACGACCATCGCGACCGTGTCCTCCAGCGGCGTTGTAACCGCCGCCACACCGGGACGTGCACGGATCGCGGCGAGCGCAGACGGTGTGACGGGCATCGCCATCGTCACGGTTTCGGCGGTGGCCGTCGCTGCGGTCGTTGTCGTGCCCGAGACCCTGACGGTGGTGCCACACGCCACTGGTCGGCTCCAGGCAACCGCATACGATGCCTCTGGCAACTTGGTGAGTGGATTGTCCACGGTCTGGGGGAGCAGCCGACAATCGGTTGCTACGGTCGATTCATCGGGTACCGTGACGGGCGTCAACCCCGGGACGGCGACCGTGACCGCCGCCATTGCCGGTCACGTAGCATTCGCGGCCATCATTGTGGCGACACTACCGGACGTTGACATCGCAGGGTGTAACGGCGGGACACTCGACCAAACCGTGGCCGGGAACCTGATCGTCACTGGCGACATCGACGGTCAATGCACCGCCACCCTCCGGAGCACGTCGGGTTCCATCGACATTCGCGGCAAGATCGACCACGCGAGCACGGCCACTCTCACTGCGGCGACGAGTATCGCGATTGCGGATCAGATCGCCGGAGGCAGCCAGGTCCAAGTCACCGCGGGAGCAGGTGTCAGTGTGGGGAACGACGTCACCGGCACGAGCGGCGGCATGGCATCAACGCTCACGGTGTGGAATTGCAGCTCGCTTGCCGTCGATGGCGACATAGACGGCGGCGTGCAAGTGAAGCTTCACTCTCACGGCGCAATCGCCATCGCGGGTCAACTGCACGATCACAACACGCTCGTGTTGTGGTGGGCGCCGTCCTTTGTGGTCAGTGGTGGCACCAAAGGTGGGGCGCGGGCCATCAAACAGAATTGGGGCGATTTCTCCGACAGTTACTGATGCGGCGCAGGCATCACAGGCATCAGTGCTCGTGCCATTGGTCTATCAGTCTGAATGTGGCCGACCGGCATGCTGGACAGCGCACCAACGCGCAGCGTACTGGCCGTGCTTGACCAGCTCGACTCGCAACTCCCCACACCGCACCCTATCTTGTTCCCGTGGCTGCGGATCCACCGGACGTGGGCGGCGCTCGAGCGCGACCCGCGGTTCGACGGGATGCTCACTGCGACCACTTCGCCGCCGACTCCATCGCGCCGGACCGTACGGCGCCACTCCCGCCGTCCGCGTACTGGGAGGGTCGATCGTGGGAATGCGCTTGAATGTGAATGGAGTGGTCCACGAGCTGGATGTCGAGCCCGACGCACCGCTGCTCTGGGTCATTCGGGATGAGTTGAATTTGACGGGTACGAAATTCGGCTGCGGCATTTCCGCGTGCGGTGCCTGCACCCTGCATGTGAACGGGAAACCGGTGCGGAGTTGCACCGTGGCAGTTGGATCGGTGGCGGGTGCGACAATCACAACAATCGAAGGCCTCGGTGCCGGCGCGTTGACCGCCGTTCAGGACGCGTGGATCGAACACCAGGTGCCCCAGTGCGGGTATTGCCAGTCGGGCATGATCATGGCCGTCAGCGCGTTGCTGGCGGTGAATCCCGCGCCGACGGACGATCAGCTTGCCGCGTCGATCACCAACATTTGTCGTTGCGGCACGTATCCGCGGATTCGCGCGGCAGTGCGCACCGTAACGGCCGGCACGGGTGGACGCGGCCAATGATCACGCGACGGAGGTTTCTGATCGGTGGCGCGACGGCAACCGGTGCGCTGATCGTCGGTTACGGCTTTTGGCCGAGCAGACGCCTCGCTCGCGCCGGTGTGCTGGCAGCCCAATCCGGCGAGCGGCTTGTCGTCAGCTGGATCAAAATCGCCGATGACGACATCATCTCGGTCGTCATCCCCCATTGCGATATGGGCACCGGGATCTTCACATCGCTGTCACAAATGGCAGCCGAGGAGCTCGACGCCGATTGGGGCAAGGTGCGTGCTGAAACCGCGCCCGCCGACCCGCTCTTCGCAAATGGCCCACTGGCAGAGGGGTTCCTTCTCAACGCTCGCAAGATGACCGCCGAGTCCATTCCGACGTTTCTCCGGGGAGCGGTGGCGAGTACACTCGGTACCATCGCGGGCTACGTGGATCTGCAGACAACTGGCGGCTCCGCTGCTGTGCGCATGACCGGCATTTACGGCATGCGCATCGCCGGAGCTGCCGTGCGCGAAATGCTCGTGAAAGCCGCGGCGGCACGGATGAGCGCGCCGATCGGAGCGTTTCGCACGGAAATGAGCCGAGTGATCCACGCGCCGTCGGGCAAGAGCTTCAGTTACGGCGAGCTCGCTGCGACGGCCGGGCGGTATAGCCCCTCGTCACATCCCACACTGAAGGCGAAGCGCGAATATACGATCGTTGGCAAGTCCATGCCGCGCTTCGATATTCCGGCCAAAGTGAATGGCGCCGTGCGCTATGGCATCGATACCCAGCTGCCGGGCATGGTGTACGGCGCGATCAAGATCTCGCCCGTGTTCGGCGGCAAGCTCGTATCAGTGAGCGACGCACCGGTCGCGCACAATCGCGGTGTGAAGAAGATCGTCAAGCTGGACGATGCCGTCGTCGTACTGGCCGATCGTTTCTGGCGCGCCCGCAGCGCGGTCGATGCGCTCGCGCCAGTCTTCGACGATGGCGGCAACGGCGACGTCTCGTCGATGACGATCCGCGACCGCCACATCGCGGCGCTGAAAGCCGGCAAAATCAAGCAGGACCTCGCGATGGGCATCGGTGCCGATGCGCTGAAGAGCGGCACTGTTGTGGAGCGCGTCTACAACGTGCCCTATCTTGCGCACGCCGCGATGGAGCCGGTGAACGCCACCGCACTCTACAAGCCGGATGGGACGCTCGAAGTGTGGGCGGCCACGCAGGACGGTTTAGGGTCGCGGGCATTCTGCGCCAAGGCGGCCGGGATTCATATGGACAAGGTTGCGTTTCACTTGTTGCCGAGCGGCGGCGCCTTCGGGCGGCGGCTGCCGGACCTGTGGAACTTCCTGACCTATGCGGTGAAGACCGCCATGGTCATGCCTGGTGTGCCGGTAAAACTCATCTTCACGCGCGAGCAGGACATGCAGCACGATTTCTACCGGCCCAACGTCACGAGCCGTTTCCGGGCGGTGGTGGACACGGGCGGCATGCCAGTGGGTTGGGTGAACGATTACATCACGGACGACGAGGCAAACACCGAGGCGCACATCGTCTACGCTGTGTCCAACCAAGCCTATGGCGCGGTGAAAGTCGCGACCCATGTGCCGACCGGTCCGTGGCGGAGTGTGGAAGCCTCCTGGCATGGTTTCTTCGTTGAATCGTTCATCGACGAATTGGCGCACGAAGCCAATCGAGATCCCCTGGAGTACCGCCGTGCGCTCTTGAAGGACAAGCCTCGCCACCTCGCTACGCTGAATCTGGCCGCCGAGAAAGCGGGGTGGGACACGCCGCTCCCCTCTGGTCGTGGGCGCGGGATCGCGATGGTGGAATGCTTTGGCACGATCGTCGCGCACGTCGCGGAGGTCGAGATCACCGATGACGGCGTGCTGACGGTGTGCTGCGTGACGTCCGCAGCGGATTGTGGTATGGCGGTGAATCCGGATGGCTTCAGGGCGCAGATCGAAGGCGCGGTCATCTTTGGCCTCAGTGCGGCGCTGTACGGCGAGATCACGATCGATCATGGCGCCGTCGTGCAGCAGAACTTCCCGGACTATCGAATGATGCGGCTTGCCGAATGCCCGGCCATAGACGTGCACATTCTCGAGAGCGATGCGCCGCTCGGCGGCGCAGGCGAACCCGGAACGCCGCCCGTGGCACCGGCGGTGACGAATGCGATCTTTGCCGCAACGGGCGTTCGGATCCGGGAACTGCCGATCAGGAACCACGCGCTCGGGAAGGCGGCACGTCCGTAATCACAACGACCTCGCTTATGTCGAGATCGGCAACAGCCGGAGGTCCATATGGCTCATCTCGCTCGTCAACGGGTCATTGCGGGCGCACTCGCTGTCGCGGCAGGGGGTGGAACGGGGCTCCTTGCACTCGCGATCACCGGTGCCGCCAGAGTGCCTGTGACTGCACCGACGACGGTGGTCGAATATCCGCTGCCGCGCCCCAACGTCTTTCCTCACGATCCAGCCGTCGCACTCGACGGCACGGTGTGGTATACGGATCAGGCCAACAGCTACATTGGGCGACTCGATCCAACGACCGGCAAGGTGACGGACTTCGCGACGCCGACAGCGAAGTCGGGGCCACACGGCATCATCGTCGCCCCCACAGGCGGTGTCTGGTACACAGCCAATGCGGCCGGCCGGATCGGCCGGCTCGATCCGGCAACGGGCCACATCCGTGAGATTGTGCTACCCGCTGCCGCCCGCGATCCGCATACCCCGCTCCTCGTCGGCGCCAAGCTGTGGTTCACCGTCCAGCAAGCCGATCTTTACGGGGTGCTCGATACGGTCACGGGCCGCGCGACGATCTATCACGTTCCGACGCCGAGCGCGCTGCCGTATGGGATTGTCAGTGCCCCGGATGGCACGATCTGGATCGCACTGTTCGGCACCAACGCGCTCGGTCGCGTCGACCCCGGCACCGGCATGCTGCGTGAAGTGCGGCTACCGGACCCGGGCACCCGGCCGCGGCGACTGGCGGTTGATGCACACGGTCGTGTGTGGTATACCGACTACGCGCGGGGAAAGCTCGGGATGTACGATCCGGCGTCCGGAAAGACGGTGGAGTATCCGTGCCCCGACGGTGATCGCGCGGCCCCCTATGGCGTCGCGATCACGCCCGATGGCCGGATCTGGTACGACGAGTCGGGCGACAGCCGGATCGTGGCGTTCGACCCTCGAACGACGAAGACGCAAACGTATGATCTGCCGACGAAGGGTGCCGTCGTCCGGAACATGACGCTCGACCCATCGCGCGGCCGTCTGTGGCTCGCCCTCAGTGGTACTGGTCGCCTCGGGCGGATTGATTATGCGGCGGAGAAAATGGCGGCCAGAGAGTAGCGGCACCTCCCGTGCGAAGACCGGCTTTGGCTCTAGTCGAATAGCTGTTCAACCGGATACCGGAAATCATCCGGGTGGCCCTCGAGCGCATTGACGAGTGCGGGGGTCGAAAAGCGACGCAGATCGTACTGGCAGAGCGTCACCACGGGGAACCGCCTGGCCAGCGATCGCTCGTAGCCGATCTCATACGCGACCACCTCCTCCGGCGTGATCTGATGCGCCAGCCCCGACACATCGCCGACCACCCGGAATGACTGTGCGCCGGAGCGACCGGCGGCGATGAATGCGGTCTCGAAGTACTCCCACTGTGCCTCCTTCGAATGGGCGTATTCCGATAGAACCAGCTGCCCGCTCGCGATCTCAGAACGGAGGGACGGCCGGTCCCGCTCGAGGTGGGCGACGATCCCGGCGCGAGCCGCGGGCCCGGTCACGAGGAAGCTCACGACGCCCGGACGAAACGCGTCAGCCAAAAACCTCGCGGCCTGCCGCGCGCGGCCCTCATCGTCTCGGTAGAGCGCAGCCAGATGGCTGCCGAGCGCCACGGGAATCCCCCCAACAGTGGCGTGGCGCGGGGTGGTCCCGACTTGTCGGTGCGCCACCCTGGCCGCATCGCCTGCCGGCTGCTGCTCCAGAAACGCCAGCAGATCCTTGCGTCGGAACCGACGCTCCCGCCGGCCTCCGACCCGCAAACACGCGAGCCGTCCTGCATTTGTCCAGCGGCGCAGCGAGGTCTCGCTGACCTGTAGGAACTTAGCGGCCTGAGCAATATCGAGAAGCTCAGATAGGCCCTTGGGTGCCTCGGTCACCTCACCAAGATACAAATGTAGTCATTGGTTATCAACGCGGAACAAAATGTGCGCATAAAGACTAGCAAAGATGATTATAGGCGATCAATGTAATAATGACCTGGCAATGAACCCGGCACCATTCCACCAATAGCGTTCGATGAGCAACAATAAGAGGCAGGACAGCCATGGCGGGGCGCGCGACCGACGGTCGGGTAGCCCACCGCGACGCAGAGGGGATCAGTCGGATCTGATGGACGATGTCGATGCCGTCATTTGGGAAGCGGACCCAGTCACGCTGCAGTTCACACGGGTCTCCCGTGGTGCAGAGCGTCTCCTGGGCTACCCGCTCGCCCTCTGGCTCGACGAGCACGATTTCTGGCGTAAGCACATCCATCCCGCGGACCGAGAGGCGGCCGTTACCACGCGCCTGGCTGCGGTCCACGTCGGCGAGGATCACGAGTTCGAGTACCGAATGATCGCGGCGGATGGTTCGGTGCGGTGGGTACGGGAGATCATGCGCGTCACGGCGGATGGGCGCGGGCAGACGGCGCGGCTGCGCGGCATCCTGGTCGATCTCACGGAGCGTCGGCGCGCCGAAGAGGCACGCGAGGCGCGCGAGGAGCAACTGCGCCTGCTCCTCGATTCGACCGCCGAGGGGATCTACGGGGTGGATCTGACCGGGACGTGCACGTTTTCCAACCGATCGGCGGCACGGCTGTTGGGATACGAGAGCGCGGCCGATCTCATCGGCATTGCCATGCATACCCAGACCCACCACACGGGCCCGGCCGGGTCACGCCATCCGTTGGAGGAGTGTCCGATCTGTCGGTCGTATCAGCGGGGCGAAGAGGTCCACGCCGAGCATGAGATCTTCTGGCGCGCCGACGGAACGAGTTTCCCCGTGGAATACTGGTCGCACCCGATGTGGCATCGCGATCAGGTTGTGGGCGCCGTGGTGACGTTTCTCGACATCACGGAACGGCGCCACACGCAGCAGGCGCTCGAGGAGAGCGAAGCCCGATTCCGGTATCTGATCGAGGCATCATTCGATGGGGTTGTCATCGTTGAAGACGGCATCGTGCGCGAAGCCAACCGCGGCTTCGCTGACATGTTCGGCTACGCACTGCCGGATGTCATCGGCCGTCCAGCGACCGACTTCGCGGCCCGGGAATCGCGCGAGGAAGTCAGTCGACGGATCTCGAAGGGAATCGAGGGGCAGTACGAGATGCTTGGATGGCGCAAGACCGGTGAAACGATCGTCCTCGAGGCCCTCGCGAAAAACCACGTCATCGGGGGTCGTCCGGTGCGAGTCGTTGCGCTCCGTGATGTGACGGACAAGCGGCGTCTCGAGGCACAGTTCCGACAAGCCCAGAAAATGGAGGCCGTGGGGCGTCTCGCCGGCGGTATCGCGCATGATTTCAACAACATGCTCACGGTGATCTCGAGCTACTCCGAGTTGCTGCTCTCGCAGCTTGCGCCGAACGACCCGCGCCGAGACGATGTCATGCCGATCCGCGCGGCGGCGGCCGGCGCGGCTTCGCTGACCCGGCAACTGCTCGCATTCAGCCGCCAGCAGGTCGTCGATCCCCGGCTCGTGATCCTCGAACATGTGGTCGCCTCCACGAAGCGGCTGCTGGACCGACTGATCGGTGAAGACATCGAGGTGCTGACGACGTCGACCAGTGATTCCACGGTCGTGAGAATTGATCCGGGGCAGTTGGAGCAAATCATCATGAACCTGGCGGTGAACGCCCGCGACGCGATGCTGGAGGGCGGGAGGTTGACGATCGAGACACGGACGGTCGACCTCACCGAGAGTTCCGCGCAGGCGCATTGGCCGGCGACAACCGGGCGGTATGCGGTGCTGGCCGTGAGCGACACTGGAATCGGGATGGACGCGCGGACGCGGGCCCACATCTTCGAACCGTTCTTCACGACCAAAGATGTCGGCAAAGGGACGGGGCTCGGTCTTGCCATTGTGTATGGCATCGTGAAGCAGAGTGGCGGATTCATCTCCGTCTATAGCGAGCCTGACCTAGGCACGACGGTCAAGATCTATCTTCCGAGCGCCGAGGCGGGCGAGGTAGCCGACACGGCGCTGAGGGTGCCACTCGAGCCGCTGGGGCTGCGTCGGGGGACGGAAACCATTCTCCTCGTGGAGGACGATGAGCTCGTGCGGGCACTCGTTCGGGACATCCTGACGCGGTACGGCTATACCGTGTTGACGGCCGCGCGGCCAGAGGAGGCGCTCGCGATATCCGACCGAAACCATGGGGTCATTCACCTACTTCTGACCGATGTCGTGCTGCCGTGGATGAGTGGTCGAGAGTTGGCGCGCCGTCTCACGGCCGCCCGCCCTGACCTCCGCGTGCTCTATATGTCTGGCTACCCCGGTGAAACCATTGTGCATCATGGGCTGCTGGACGACGGGATCGAATTGATTGGGAAGCCGTTCACCCCCGGTGACCTTCTGATGCGGGTGCAAGCTGTATTGGCAGCGTCCGGGTAGCCGTCCGTCAGATCGGAGCGAACGCCGCATCCGCGAGGACTGCTCTCCCGATGGCTGTCAGCACCGCCTCGAGTTCCAACGTTCCACCGCGCGACACTCGGTCGCTGCGCCCGCCATTCACCGTGAGTCGGACCTCGCACGCCGAGCCATCGACTGGCGTGAGGTGGGCGGCGATTTCGCGTGCGTCCATACCGGATCCCAGGTACGTCCAGCACGCGCCAGGGCTCGTGAGTCCGGTGGTTGCCGGCACAGCGAGTCGCAGCGTACCGCCCGCGAGTGGATGCCCTCCAACCGTGTCGATGAACGCGAGTGCGTATGGGCGCTCCCGAAGCACGCGCCCGAGTACCGCCAGTGTGCGCTCCGCCGACGCGCGCGGCGCGCGGTGCCCCTGGAGCTGGGGATCTGCGCGGCGCACGTGACCGCCAGTATGGGCGTTTGCCCGATCGGACACGGGGGCCGTGCCGCGTCTAGCTCTGCGCCCAGAGAGGCTCTATGCTTGGGGCGCTTCTAAGGGTCCGGGAATCCTCGACCTATCGTCGGTGACCATAGCGCAGCCCGATCTCGCCGTCTCGCTCGCGGGCCGCTACACAATCGAGCGCGAGGTAGTTTCGTCTTGGTTTGGGGAATAGTTTGGGAACGGCGGGCCCGTGAAGGTGGTATAGATCACCCTCGCCAATTTGCCAGGAGTTTGCCACATCATCTGAGCGCAGACCATTGGCGGGTCGCCCGGCCGCCGCAGTTCGAAGTCCAAGACATCGGTAGCGAGCGCGCGGATCGTGGGCGCAGCGTTGGAGGATCACCGTTCGATTGTCGATGGAGCGCCAGCAACTGGCTTCGCACCTGGGTGTCGTGCGTGCAGCACGGACTGACGGAGGCTCACCGATGAACATGACGCGGTTGTTCGGTTGGGCACTTTGCAGCATGCTCGCTGCAGGACTCGCTATCGGACTAGTCGCCTGCGGGGACTCCGCGCCCCCTGACCAACTGGCCGATAGCGTTCCAGCTCTGCTTTGCGGTAGTATCAACCTCGACGAGCCGGGCGCCGAGACGTCGTGCGCCGATGGTCCGACCACGCCGGGCATTCCGCCCAACGAATGGGCTACGCTCACCGCGCAGCTCTGTAATACTGCAGGCATCCCTGCGGCGGGTCTCAGTGGCGCGATGTGCACCGATCCGGAGTCGGTGAGTGTCAGTGTGACGGAACTCGGGACGCAGCAGTTCACTGCGACGCTCGTCGTGGGCAACCTGGCGGACCCTAACACCTCCAACCCATTTGCGGCTTGTAAGAATACCGGCGTCGGCGACGTCTCGGTTACGCCCACGTCTGGCAGCTCCGACTCCTTTGGTCATGCCGGACCCTTTGTCGTAGCGCAGACTACGGCAGACTTCGTGTTCGGTTCCGATGTACAACTGCCCAACCCGTGCTCGGTTGCGATCACTGATAGTCACGGCCAGCAGATATTGGTGGACATCGGCGTTCAAATAGCTGTGGATTGCGCGAACAGCAGCTGTAGTGGCGCGGCCTCGGTTCGACGACGCATCGCGGCTGCGCGACGCCCCTAGTCGGCGCCGGGATGCGCACCGACGTGGCCCAACTCGGCTTCATGGGTGGGGACGACGGTCGCGGACATGCAACCCGCGTTCAGCGGAGACGGCAGATGTGAGTTCAAAACGCGAGCGCCACGCCTGAAATTCCACACCACATACGGCGCGTCTGGCGCGGTCCTGCAAGTAGCAGGGCGGCACTCGAACCCGCGATTCCAGCATCATGCGCGCCGTGCTCCAACCAGTCCCGCATACACGACGCGGCGTCCCAAGGCCGGACAGTGTACGGACCGATCGAGCGCCGCGCCGGGATCCGTAACTCACGATCACTGCGCCGCTTAGTTGGGCGCTCGCCGTTGGCACGCAACTTCCTGTTGCGGGGGTCGTCGACCATCCCCTCCAACAGCGGCCATGGGTCCTCTCCCTCGCGATATTCGACTGGCGCTGCGCTGGCTCCTGTCCCACCCGGGATTCAGCGTCACTGCGACCGTGATGCTCGCGCTCGCGGTCGGGTTTAGCACGGCACTGTTCTCCGTCGTCAATGGCGTGCTCCTGCGACCCCTGCCGTACGCCGACCCCGATCGACTCGTGATGGTGTGGGAGCGGAGTCCCCACGTCGGCGGTGAGCGGAACACCGTCTCGCCGGCCAACGCCTTCGCATGGCGCGAGCGAACCCGGACGCTCGCCGATCTCGCCGCCGTGGCAAACGACAGGGTGACCTTGTCGGGCGGGGATCAGGACGCGCTCGAGCTGTCGGCTCAGCGTGTCACGGCGAACGTGTTTGCAGTGCTCGGCGTGGTTCCACGCCTGGGACGATCCTTCGACGCGCACGAAGGAGAGGGGAGTTCCGCGCCCGTCGCAGTGATCAGCGATGAGCTCTGGCACCGCCGGTTCGCCGCCGACCGTTCGGTCGTCGGCCGAACGGTCGACATCCACTCCAACGCGGTCACCATCATTGGTGTGATGCCGCCCGGGTTCAGTCTTCTCAACGTGCGGGCAGACGTGTGGCTGCCCATGGTGCTGCACGCGGATTGGCGGGGCCGATATCTCTCGGTCATCGGCAGACTGCGGCCAGGCGTTTCGATGGCGCAAGCGAGCCGGGAGTTTACGGGGATCGCGGAGCAGCTGGCGGGAGAGGCCCCCGAGTTCAACGCACATTGGGGCGCAACCGTCGTCTCGATGCAGGAGCAGCTCGTGGGTGATGTGCGTCCAACGTTGCTCGTGACATTTGCCGCGGTCCTGTTGCTGCTCGCCATTGCCTACTTCAATGTTGGCGACCTGCTGCTCAACCGGGCGGTGTCGCGTCGCAAGGAGATCGGCCTGCGCCTCGCGCTCGGTGCCGGGCGCGGGCATCTCGTCCGCCAGTTTCTGGCGGAGAGCGCCTGTCTCGCAGCCGCGGCCTCCATCCTCGCACTCCTCATCGCCCTGGGGTTCAAGGTCGCGCTCGAAGGTCTCGTGACGACCGACCTCATGCTCCCACGGATTGCTGAGGTCACGATCGACGCGCGGGTCGTCGCGTTTCTTCTCTTCACCTCCATCCTCGCGACGGCGCTGTTCGCGGTGTTACCGGCGTGGGCGTATACGGGTCGCGACGCACTCGCTGTTCTTGGCGGCTCGGATCGCGCTTCGACGGGAGGACGCCGCCAGCGCCGACTGCGGTCAGTGCTTGTCGCCGGGGAAGTCGCACTCGCGCTCGTGTTGCTCGTCGGGGCCGGGTTGCTCGTGCGGACCATGCAGCGACTCGACCAAGTGGAGCTCGGCATGCAGACGGGTGGCGTACTGACCTTTCGTGTGACATTGCCGGGATCGCGTTACGGTGAGGAGGTGAGACAGCGCGAGTTCTACAGCGCGGTACTGGGACGGCTGGACGGCATCCCCGGCGTGCGTGCGGCGGGGGCCGTTCGGTACCTGCCTCTGACCGGCGAGCAGACCGCGAGCATATTCTGGCCCGCCGACGCTCCGCAACCGAAGGCTGGGGAGGAGCCAGTCGGCGACATCCGCATCGTTGGTGGCTCGTATTTCGACGCGATGCACATCCCCCTTCGTCGGGGCCGGACGTTCGGTTCGACGGATACCGAGAGCGCTCCCGATGTTCTGGTCGTCAATGAAGCTCTGGCGGCACAGTTGTGGCCGCACGCAGATCCCATCGGTAAGCGTGTCGTCGTGCCGTGGGGGAAGTTTGTCGATGGCAAGGACGTCCCCGTCAATTTCCTGGTCACGGTCGTCGGTGTCGTAGGAAACGATCGCGAGGAAAGCCTAGCCCAACCTCCAGCACCCGCCATGTACTGGTGGTATCGTCAGCACGCAGAACGTGAGATGAGCTTCGTGGTCAGGACGACGGGCGATCCAGAGAGCGTCGAGGGGTCGGTGCGGGCGGTGGTGCGCCAGCTGGATGCAGGCCTCGCGGTAGCCAAGCTCCAGGCGATGACCAATGTCGTGATACGGAGCCTTGTCCGTCCCAGGGCGACCCTCACCGTGCTAGGGGTTTTTGCCACGATGGCACTTCTGCTCGCAGCACTCGGCCTGTACGGTGTGGTCGCCTACTGGGTGTCCAACCGCACACACGAGCTCGGGGTGCGCGTCGCTCTTGGCGCCCAGCGGCGTGATGTCGTGCAGCTCGTTGTGTGGCAGGCACTCGCTCCTACGATCGCCGGCGTCGTCGTGGGTTTGGCGCTCGCCGTCGGCGCCACGCGAGTCATGCGCTCGCTGCTGTACGGCGTGAGCCCGACGGATCCGCTGACGCTCGTGAGCCTCGCCGCATTCCTGTGCCTAGTGGCAGTGGCCGCTGCAAGCGTTCCAGGCCTCCGGGCTGCGCGGGTGGATCCTGCCACCGCGCTCCGAGGCGAGTAGGCTCCGAATCGAACTGTGTAAGGGCGATCAGGGCAAGGTGTTACAAATCAGGGAGCTCAGGCTACTTCATCGCGACCTGTTGCTCAGTCGGCCGGCACGTAAGAGACGCATTGTCAAGCGATGGCGATTTGTGTCACCGCCTTGTACGAGCACTGATTCGAGTGGACGACCGGCTGGTGGTCGGCCGCGGTGCCAGTGGCTCGTGTCGAGAGCGAGCCGGGTAACCCGTCGTCGGATCACCAGGTAGTTGCCGCCTGACAGATCGAAGCCGAGGGTCCGCAGGACATCGGCGGCGAAGTACGGCGACCGAACGGCGTCTGCGATGCCCTCCTCCGACATTTCGCGCCAGCGCTCGTATGAGCGGCGGTAGTCTGCTTGGCGTCCGCCACGGGGAGGTGACTGACTCACTACTGAAAGAGTGCGGTGGCCAGGGGCGGAATCGAACCGTCGACACGCGGATTTTCGGTCCGGAACGGCGAGATTGCTGCAGAACTGGGTAGTTGGTTCTACTTGCCACAATGGGTCAGTATTGGCGGCTCGGCGCGCGATTATCCGATTCCCTATCCAACCACCTCGCCGTCGAACTCCACAACTGGTACGTTCGAAGGCGGGGCCGAGAGTAGGTTATTCTCGTCCCGGAGTGGCGGCCGCCGCCGGGAGGCCGCGTATGCTCACCCTGGTCAACCGGAGGATGCACAATGCCCCGCGTCATTATTACGCACCCCGTTGGTAACATGGAGACGTGGCTCGCCGGTGGAGAAGAGCGCAAGGAAATGTTCAAGACGTTCTCCAGTTCGTACCGCATCTACCGCCACCACAAAGAGAACAAGATCGCCATCGTTTGGGAGAACGTCGACATGCAGAAGTTCGAAGCGGTACTGAAGAATCCCGAGACGGACAAAGCGAAGGCGAAGCACACGGTCCGCGAGCCCGGTGAGATGTACGTCGAGGTCGAAGGGGGCCGTTGATGTCAGGCAGCCGACGCGGCCTGGCTTGACGACTGGGGGATCCGTCGGGCATCTAGCACAGAACGGGCACCTGCGACGGTGCCCGTTTCTGTCAGCGGTCTCTTCATATGGGTTTGGTGACGTATGGCGGCCATTCAGGTGGTTTCATTTCGGATTGGGGAATAATTGGGGAAACGGCGGGCTCCCGCGCCTAGCTCTGCGCCCAGAGAGGCCCTATGCTTGACGCGCCCCTGATCGTTCGGGATCCCCGCACCCGCCCCCGGTGACCACACCGCCGCAACTCGACCTCGCCGCCTCGCTCGCCGGTCGCTACACGATCGAACGGGAGCTGGGCCGCGGTGGGATGGCGACGGTGTATGCGGCGCGGGACCTCAAGCATGACCGCCTCGTCGCGCTCAAGGTGTTGCTCCCGGAGCTGGCGGCGACGCTGGGCCCGGAGCGCTTCCGGCGGGAGATCACGGTCGCGGCCAAGCTGCAGCACCCGCATATCCTCTCGGTCTACGACTCCGGCGAGAGCGCTGCGGGCCAGCTGTGGTTCACCATGCCGTACGTGGATGGTGAAAGCCTGCGCGACCGACTGCGGCGGGCCAAACAGCTCCCGATCGAGGATGCGCTCCGGATCACCCGCGAAGTTGCGCACGCGGTCGACTACGCGCGCCAGCGGGGCGTGATCCACCGCGACATCAAGCCCGAGAACATCCTGCTGACGACGCAGGGGGATGCGTTGCTGGCCGACTTCGGGATCGCCCGGGCGGTCGCTGGCGACCCGTCGACCGTCGGCACGCTCACGCAGACCGGGATGACCGTCGGCACGCCGCAGTACATGAGCCCCGAGCAAGCGGCAGGGGAGCGCGACGTCACGCCGCAGACCGACATCTATTCGCTCGGCGCGGTGTGTTACGAGATGTTGACGGGTGAACCCCCGTTCACGGGGGCGACCGCGCAGGCCGTAATAGCCAAGATGATGACGAGCGCCGCGCCGTCTGCGCGCGTCGCCCGACCGGCCGTGACCGAACTCGTGGATGCGGCTGTGCGCAAGGCGCTGGCCCCAGTGCCAGCCGATCGATTCGTGACCGCGGCGGACTTTGCCGCGGCGCTCGATGTGGCCGAGCGCACCGGTGCAAGCGGGGCGTCAATCCAGACGACGCGCGCGGTGCGTGCTGGTACCGGCGGATCTCAGACTAGTCGACGAATTCCGCTGGCGGCAGCGAGCCTCGTACTCGGGCTCCTGGTCGGGGGTGGAGCGCTGTTCGCTTGGCGGTCCCGCGAGAATGCGCGGCGTGCGGTAGACGGTAAGCCGAGTATTGCCGTGCTGCCGTTCGACAACATCGGCGACTCGGCCGATGCGTACTTCGCGGACGGCATGACCGATGAAGTGCGCGGCAAGCTGACCGCGCTGACGGGACTGACGGTCATCGCCGGCGCGAGCTCAAACCAGTACCGGCACACGAGCAAGACCCCGCAGCAGATTGCGAAGGAGCTTGGCGTCCGGTACCTGCTGGTCGGCAAAGTGCGGTGGAACAAGCGCGGTGCCGGCGCAGTCGGTGGGGGTCAGCGTGCGCAGAGCGAAGTCCGGGTCGAGCCGGAGCTCATGGAAGTCGGTGCGGCGGCTGCGCCCACCAGCAAATGGCAGGAGCCGTTCGACGCCCCACTCACCGACGTCTTCACCGTCCAGGGACAGATCGCGGAGCGCGTCGTGCGGGCGCTGGACTTGGCGTTGGACCCTGGCCAGCGCTCGGCACTGAGTACGCGCCCCACCGATAGCCTTTTAGCGTATCAGGAATACCTGCGAGGTAACGAGGCCACGCACGACTTCACGAACATCGGGCCTGCACCGTTTCTCGACGCGTTGCACCATTACGAGAAGGCTACCGCGATCGACTCGGCGTTTGCCTTGGCCTGGGCGCGCCTCGCCCGGGCGAGCATCGACCTCACCTACTTCGGCGGCACGCAGGCGGCTGAGCGGTGGACGCGGGGGACGACCGCCGCGCAGCGAGCGGTCGACCTCGCGCCCGACCTACCGGCGGCGCACCTCGCGCTCGCGCTCTCGCACATGCGCCACCAGGAGTGGCAGCCCGCGATCGAGCAACTCGAGTTGGCGCGCCGGGTGACGCCGGACGATGCTGATCTGCTGGAAAACGAGTGGGAGGTCTACGAATCAGAAGGGCACTACGATACCGCGATGACGCTGCTGCAGCGCGCGCGGCGCGTCGACCCGCGATCGGGACTTGTCGCGTTCAACCTCGCCCTCGCACTCCTTCACCGGAGGCAGTGCGGCGCGATAGACGAGGCCCTGGCGCCGGCGCTTGCGATCGCGCCCGACGCGCCGAATGTGGTCGGTGCCCGGGCAGCCGCGCGGGTATGTGCCGGTGACCTACGCGGCGCACGGGAGATCTTGCGCGCGGCGTTCGCTCGATCGGACTCGGCGCCGGTGCTCGCCGCACTCTCATCCTATGCCGTAGAAGGCGTGCTGGACGACGCCGGCCAACGGGCAGTTCTGGCGCTCAGGCCAGCCGACTTCGACGGCCAGCGCCCTGACTGGGCGAACGCGCTGGCCCGCGTGTACCGCCTGCGCGGCGATTCGGCACGTGAGCACGCCTACGCCGATACGGCGCGCGCGGCCGCTACCGAGGCGCTTCGGACCGGACCGCCCGAGGCCGGGACGCTCATGGCGCTCGCCTTTGCCGACGCCATGCTCGGGCGGCGCGACGAGGCGCTCCGGAGTGGGGAGCGGTCGATGGCGCTCCGGCCGATCAGTGCGGACGCCCTGGGCAACCCGGATGTGATGGCCTTGTTCGCACGCGTCGAAACGATGGTCGGACACACCGACGGAGCGCTCGCGCATATCGACACGCTGCTGGCGATGCCCAGCAACCTCTCCGTGGGCGAGCTCCGACTCGATGCGGTGTGGGCGCCGCTGCGCGGCGACCCGCGCTTCCAGCGGCTGATCGCGCGGCACTAAGTGGCCAGAGGCGGAATCGAATCGTCGGCGCGTGCTGGCGCTCGACGGGGGATCGACCATCGGTGACCAGCGGCCCGATCCCGTGCGCAGCTCCTGTGGATGACCGTTCAGCATGTTGATGGGGCCCGTAGCTAGCGCTGCGCCGAGTAGGGCCCTATGCTTGACGCCCTCCCGATGGTCCGGAACCTCCTGCGCACCGCCGGTGACCCCAGCGCCGCCGCTGGACCTCGCCGCGTCGCGATGCACAGTGCTCGGCGCGGGGGCTGAATCTCCATTGCTCAGAGGAGAACAACCCAATGGTATCCACCGCGAGTGTGGGATCCGCCGTCCGAAATGGCGACTCGGAGCACGCAGTTCGAGGAGTGGTTGCGGCCTTCGCCGATGCGTGGAATCACCATGACATGCGGGCGTTCGCTCAGTTGTTTGCCCTGGATGCGGATTTCGTGAACTGGCGCAGTCAGTCAATGACAGGGCGGGCCGCCATTGAGGGTCAACACACCGCGATCCATGCGACCATATACAAGGACAGCCGCATGGCCGCTCAGACCGTAGCCATTCGGTTTCTCCGGCCCGATGTCGCACTAGCCCACGTCACGACCGAGGTCGCCTACAACGCCGGCAAAGACACGAGAGCGTCACGCTTGACGTTGGTGCTGACGAACGAATCCGACCGGTGGATGATCGCTGCAGCCCACAACACGCTCGCCGACGATCCGCGGGTCGCCCCTCCGCGACCAACGTAACCGCTACACGTCAGGGCACGGGTCCAACCCGTCAGCTGAGCGGCGCGCACGGATTGAGATGTGGCACCGCGTGAGTTACGTCAATTAGTTCCAGAAGTGGCCAGGGGCGGAATCGAACCGTCGACACGCGGATTGTCAGTCGTTATCGTTGTCGCTTCTGGCGATTGCGGCCGGAGAATGTCGGTGTCTGGCTGTGACAGTTTGGACAGAGCAGCCGCAGGTTGTCGGGTCGATAGTCGTCGTTGACGCCGTTAATGTGATCCAGCACCAGCGTGAGCGGGCGACCGTGCCACTCCGGATCCATTTCGCTGTACTATCGAGCGGGGGCCAACAATGCATCTGACGTGCGGCGCTATCTCATTGTTGCTGCTCTTTGTCGCCAACCCTGGAGGCCCAGCCTCCACACTGTATGCTCAGGGCGCCGCCTGGAATGGCGGATGGGCGCGGATGGACGACTCCTTGGAACACGCGTTCACGCTGGAGGTCCCGCGGGGGTGGAGCCGGAGCGGCGGCGCGTACCGTCTAGGATACGGTGATGTCCGCGTCATGGTGGACGTATGGTCGCCCGACGGCAAGACCAACCTGCGTTACGGTGACCTGTGGTTCTCGCAGGCGTATGCACTTCCGAACGAGTACCACCGCGAGGGTGAAGCGCAGGATCTCGGGGCTCTTGGTCAAGGGATCTATGCGGCATACCGAACGGGGCAACAATTTGCGGAACTCTACGCACGCGAGACCTTTCGCGGCGCGTGCAAGAGTCTGACGCCGCAACAGACGGCCCTGCCGTTGATACGAGACACGTCGATGCATCGCCAGGGCAACAGCCGGGTCTCTGAAGGCGAGGTCACCTTCCGTTGTGAGACTCCGCAGGGCCCAAGGATCGCCTATGCGTATGCCATGACCACATTGACCACGAGCCAGCCCATCGCGAACGCGCCACCGACTACCGGCTGGACACCGCTGCTCGTCAGCTATCTCGCTCCGCCGGACCAGGTATCGATCGCGGCGAGCGTCGCCCGTCATTTTGGAGAGTCATTCAAGGTGAACCCAACATGGGTGCAGCATCAAGCCGAAATGGACAAGCAGGGAACCGCGTATGCGATCGCCCGGGCTCAACAACGAATCACGCAGCAGCAAGAGCAGTTCGCCGCTTTCACGCAGCGCATGAACGAACAGGTGAGCCACTTTGAACAGGGCCAGTCACGCCAGCAAGGACAGGTTGACACCTTCCTTCAGGCCTTGAACGGGGTTGTGCCAACCAATGACCCGACGCATCCCCTGGTGCCGCAGGGTACGCATCACGGCAAATGGAATTGCGCCGGAACAATAGCCGACTCGGACCTTCCGCCCGATCCGGGCTGCAAGC